>ERZ1740068.5-NODE-5-length-117510-cov-8.883555_pt1 | contig 117510 bp, 95 predicted proteins | sample MGYA00581735_ERZ1740068 | MGnify/ENA primary metagenome ERZ1740068 (study PRJEB43018, sample SAMN04849740) | marine metagenome | isolation source: floating plastic debris | place: Pacific Ocean | collected 2008-08-30 | study: EMG produced TPA metagenomics assembly...
ATGCCATCGCCATCGTTGTCCGCAGCACCATCTACGATACCGTCATTGTTGGCATCGGTGCCGATTCCACTTTCTACTAAGTCAGCAATGCCATCGTTGTCACTGTCCAGGTCAAAGGCATCAGGAATGTTGTCACTGTCCGTATCGGTTGGCACTGTGGAAGGCGTACCGCGGTTGACATCATCCGAATCCGCAGAATCAATGATACCATCACCATCATTATCGGCACTGCCATCCACTAACCCATCATTGTTAATGTCGGAGCCAGTACCACTTTCCGCAAGGTCGGTGATGCCGTCATTATCACTATCCAAATCGAGGAAGTTGGGCCTACCGTCATTGTCGGTATCCAGGGGTGCAGTAGAAGGCGAACCGTGCGCATTGTCGTTGCTGTCCGCAGCATCTAAAATACCATCGCCATCGTTGTCGGCCAAGCCATCTACAATGCCGTCATTGTTGGCATCGGTACCATTGCCGTTTTCGGCCAAATCGGTAATACCATCATTGTCGCTATCCAAGTCTTGGAAATCAGGAGTGCCATCGTTGTCCGTATCTTCCACTACAGTTCCAGGAGTTCCACGGTTAGCATCATCGCTGTCCGCAGAATCCAGAATACCATCACCATCGTTGTCGGCAGCACCGTCAACCACACCATCGTTGTTGGCATCGGTGCCCGTTCCTGCTTCCGCCAGGTCGGTTATGCCATCATTGTCGCTGTCCAGGTCGCGTAAGTCAGGTACCCCATCGCCATCGGTATCCTCCGGATTAGAATTGGGGGCTCCACGGTTGGCGTTATCGCCATCCGCAGAATCCAGAATACCATCGCCGTCGGCATCAGTAGAACCATCCACCACACCATCATTGTTAGCATCGGTACCAGCATCGTTTTCAGCAAGGTCAGAAATGCCATCGTTGTCGCTATCTAAGTCTTGACTGTCGGGCACACCATCGCTGTCGGTATCGCCAGGAGTGAAATCGAGCACCCCGTTGTCGGCCGAAGTTTCCAGGTCGTTGGCAAGACCGTTGTTTCCAAACGTAATGGTGTTATCAATCACGCCATCGTTGTCGGCATCCAGTGCAGCCAAATCAGCGGTACTCATGCCACTTTCTTGCAGATCGGGGATGCCATCGTTGTCGCTGTCGAGGTCCGCATGGTTGGGGACGCCATCGCCATCGGTATCGTACACATCAGGAATACCATCGCCATTGCTATCGGTATAATTGGTCGTACTGCCATCACCTGAATTTCCACCGTCAGAATTGTCTTGAAAATTCAGGATGCCATCTCCGTCTTCGTCCCCAAAAGGATCATTGCCGTTGGATTCATTAGCATCAGGAATGCCATCATTGTCGGTGTCTAAATCGAGTGCATCGGCAATACCATCGCCGTCAAGGTCATTGATTTCGCGCCAATCCCGCTCGTTCGTAGCCGTATTGTCTAAGTTGGGGAAGTCAAGCGCATCCTGGCCTCCGTTGGTGGGGTTCGTGGTGGCGTTGACTGTTCCTTGATTGTCAAAGCTATTGTCCAAGCCATCACCGTCGGTATCGTTACCGGAAGGGCTGGTATTGGCAATGCCATTGTTGTTGAGGTCGTACGCCTCGATCAAATCCGAAGAACCATCGTTGTCACTGTCGGTGTCGAGGTAATCGGGATCATCGGTACCGTCGGTGTTCGCGGAGGTAATGGTAACACCACCGTTGTCCGTATCAAAATTGTTGTCGAGGCCATCGCCATCAGTATCGTTGCCGGAAGGAATTACCGGAGTTCCAGTAGTGGCCTGCGCTTCGATCAAGTCGATGATGCCGTCAGCATCACTGTCCAAGTCAACATAATTCGCCAACCCGTCAGTATCGGAATTGGTAGGAACCGACCCGGGAGTTCCGCGGGTACCATCGTTGTTATCGGCCGAATCTAAAATACCATCAGAATCGTTGTCGGAACTTCCATCTACCTCACCATCATTATCGGCATCGGTGCCCGATCCACTTTCGGTCAGATCGAAGATACCGTCATTGTCACTATCCAAATCCAGGAAGTTGGCTACGTTGTCGGTATCCGTATCGGTTGGAACGGTAGAAGGTGTACCGCGGGTGCCGTCGTTACTGTCCGCCGAATCCAAAATACCATCGGTATCCGTATCGGACGATCCATCCACAATGCCATTGTTATCAGCATCCGTTCCGGTACCACTTTCAGCGAGGTCGGTAATGCCGTCGTTATCGCTGTCCAAATCCAGGTAATTGGCAACTCCATCCGCATCGGAGTTAGTGGGAGTCGTCGATGGAGTACCCCGGGTACCATCGTTGCTGTCGGCCGAATCTAAAATACCATCCGAATCACTATCTGAACTTCCGTCCACAATACCGTTGTTGTCCGAATCGGTGCCGGTTCCGCTTTCCGCAAGGTCGGTGATGCCATCATTGTCGCTGTCCAGGTCCAGGTAGTTGGCCACCCCATCGCTGTCGGTGTTGGTCGGTATGGAGGAAGGTGTGCCGCGTGTGCCGTCATTGCTGTCGGCCGAATTTAAAATACCATCCGAATCCGAATCTGCTAAGCCATCTACAATTCCATTATTGTCTGCATCAGTTCCGGTGCCACTTTCCGCAAGGTCGGTGATGCCATCGTTATCACTGTCCAGGTCCAAATAATTGGCTACCCCATCCCCATCGGTATTGGTTGGTTCGGTTGATGGGGTACCCCGTGTGCCGTCGTTGCTGTCGGCGGAATCAAGCACACCGTCATTATCAGCATCAGAAGAGCCGTCTACAATGCCGTTGTTGTCAGCATCCGTACCGGTACCACTTTCGGCAAGGTCGGTAATGCCATCGTTGTCCGAGTCTAAGTCAAGGAAATTAGCAGCGCCATCACCATCGGTATTGGTCGGAACGGAAGCAAGGTTGCCTATGGTTCCGTCATCATTGTCAGCACTGTCTAAAATACCATCTTTATCGGCATCAGAAGAGCCGTCTACAATGCCATTGTTGTCCGCATCGGTACCGGTGCCACTCTCGGCAAGGTCGGTAATGCCGTCATTGTCACTGTCCAGGTCCAGGTAGTTTGGCGTGGTGTCGGTATCGGTGTCGAGAGGAGCAGTTCCAGGCGTTCCCCGATTGGCGTCATCGCTGTCGGCCGGATCGAGGATACCATCGCTGTCGGCATCTGAACCCCCATCAACAATGCCGTTATTGTCAGCATCCGTCCCGTTGCCGTTTTCTGCCAAGTCGGTAATTCCATCGTTATCGCTGTCCAGGTCGCGGTGATTCGGAGTGCCATCGGCATCGGTGTCAGTAGTTGCAGAACCTGGGGCCCCGCGCACTGCATCATCCCCATCTGCCGAGTCTAACATGCCATCGTTGTCCGCATCGGCAGTACCATCCACAATGCCATCGTTGTTGGCATCGGTTCCGTTGCCGTTTTCCGCAAGGTCGGTAATGCCATCATTGTCGCTGTCCAAATCCTGACTGTCATTAAACCCGTCTCCATCCGTATCGGCCGAAAGAAAATCGATGACTCCATTGTCAGTATTGGTTTCTATATCATCCGCCAAACCGTTGGCACCTACACTAACGGTGTTGTCAATAATGCCATCATTGTCACTATCCAGTGCGGTAATATCGGTTCGGCTCATGCCGCTTTCTTCCAGGTCGGTGATGCCATCGTTGTCCGAATCCAAATCGAATTGGTTGATCACTCCGTCTCCGTCCAGGTCGAGGTTAGCACATACTCCATTGGAATTCAGGGTACAGAAATCACTATCAAGGTAATTGAGTACACCATCATTATCCGAGTCTCCGGTGGCATCAATTCCACCCGATTCAGTTACATCCAAAATGCCATCGTTGTCGTCGTCGAGGTCTATTGCATCTGCGATACCGTCTTCATCATAATCGACACATCGGGTGGTATCGTCATGATCTCCCCGGTAAATAATCAAGGTTTGGTTGGCCAACTCAGAAGGAACAATCGAGCGGGAAACGGTGTCGCGCACGCCCGCTGAATCCACAAAGAATACGGTGACTTTGTAAACCGCATCCGGGCCATTTGCGCCCAGGCCAAAATGCACTTGGGAGGGCCGCTGCGATCCATGACCACGACCGCCACTTACCTCACGAATTCCACAATCTGTGCCCCCGCAAAGGGAAAGCATCACATTCGAACCGAAGGCATAGCGCTCTGCTCCACCACTTAGGCGAACTTTAGCGTCTACCAACAGGTAATTGTTGTCGTTTTGAATGTTTTTCCAAAGTTGGTTGGCATCTCCATTGATGTTCATGTAAAGGTCCATGTCGCCATCGTGGTCGAAATCCACGAATTCAGAACCTTCCACATCATCATTAGGATCAATACACAGATTGTTTTGGGTGAAGGAAAGGCTGCCGCCCTTTGGCGTATTGTTAATGAAGAGGTAGCTGCTCCCGCCATCATCGCCTAAGAACAGATCCAGATCACCATCGTTGTCTACATCGGCACAATCACACTCGTCGATGCCCGAGTCAGAAGAAGCGGCTCCAGCGGGAATTCCGGAAGCGACAAAAGTACCGTTGTTGTTGCGCCAAATCTGGTTGGTTCCCTGAGCCGTCCAAAAAATATCTAAATCGCCATCGTTGTCGAAATCACAAAAGATAACCGACCCTTTGTTGCTGTTAGCAGCCGAAGTATTGGGATTGGTTTGTGATTCGTAGCGGCTGGTAGAAGGGTTATAGCGCCAAAGGTTTACTCCGGTGCTTTTCCTCAAAATGAGGTCTACAAAACCATCGTTGTCAAAGTCTGCTGCAGCTCCGTAATCACCATCGCCTCCGGTAGATTCAGGAAAACCGGTTTGACCAGCAGCAGTGCCTGGTGTAGCTACCGTAAACGAACCACTTCCGTTGTTCTCAAACACCTCCATACCAAAGTTGTGATTGTCCAACACCAGGTCAAGGTCATTGTCATTGTCCCAATCGATGAAGAACATACCTTCCACATTGATTCCACCAGAAATGCTGGTGATGGTCTGGCTTGGGCTCTGCGATCCGTCTCCAAAACTGTAAGCGGGAGTTGAGCCGCTTCCCTGGTTGAGGTAGATTTCGATTCGGCCAAAAGTGTTGCGGGCAAAGTCAATGTTGCCATCATTGTTAAGGTCGCCTGCAATGGCCGTACGTTCGGTATTTTGATCCAACAATCCGGCAGCATTGGTGGCCGTTACGTCCGTGAAGTTGGGCACCACACCACCGTCTGAGAAATACAAGCGGGAATCCAATGAATTGTCATCGGTATTGACCAGTACATCGATGGCTCCATCGTTGTTGAAGTCGGCCCAGGTGAGTCCTCCGTCTTTGTTGCCATCTATGTCGAGCCCAACAGCATTAGCGGTTTCCACAAATTGCCCGGTGCTGCACACCACGTCTACGTATACCGTAGCCACTTCACAAATACCCGTTTGATCACAAACGATGTACTGAAAGTTGTCGGTTCCGGTGAATCCTGGATCAGGGGTATAGGTAAAATTACCATTGGAAGGATTCACGGTGACACTTCCGTTGGAAGGAGGCAAAAGACCCAGGTTGGTTACCGTGGAAGGATCAAGGTTGTTGTCTGCATCTGAATCGTTGGCCAACACATCGATGACCACGGCGTTGTTTTCTACCGTAGAAGCTACATCGTCTACTGCTTCAGGGGCGTTGCTGGTACACTGAATATCGATGATGGCGCCACCGGCAATGAAAGAATCACCAATGGAGGTGCTGGATACAATTTCCAGCGTAATGGAAGTGGCTGATGCTGGCACATCTTCCAAAACAATAGTGAACAGCTTCAGTGAATTTCCAAGGTCTTCGGTAAAGGTTTCCAAAACCTCGGTCACACCACCTGCAGAAGCCGTAATCCGACAACTTCGCCCATCGGGATTGAGCTCAGAAACCGGCACAACAATCTTGATGTTGCGCACCGATGTACCAGCAGGGATGGTGATGTTTCGGGTATAGCTATCCTTGAAGAGGTAAACGTGAAACACATCATGTATCGAAATAATGGCCTTGGTATTGTCGCTCCGGTAAACATAGCCGATTAATGAACGGGTGGCGCTTGCGTTGGTAGTGGTCGCACTTATGGTAGTGGTAGGGTTCAGGTTGGTTTGAAAAACACCTCGGTTACCAGCTGGGTTGATGGTAGGAATGGAAGTGTTGTTCACGATGTTTTGCCCGGCACTCGTAGCATAAGTGATGCTGGAAGTATTACCACTTTTAAAAACCGATTCTGCAATGAGGCTGTCCATATTGGCCGAGTCGGTCAAATTCAGCGTAGCAGTGGTAAGCCCGGCGGCACCAGTTCCAAAAACTTCTACTTGAAAGGCCCCGCAACCTGCAAATACGGTGATGCTCACCGTAGCTTGGTCGGTATTTCCACAGGTATCGGTAATGGTATAGACAAAGGAATCAGAACCCGAGAAACCAGAACTGGGCGTGTAATCGATGAAATCATCTGTGAAATCAGAAGGCGTCCCGTTGTTGTTGATGGCCAAGGTGAAGCCTTGAGCAGAAAGCAAGTTATTGGCTCCGCCGTTGGATCCGGCACTGGTGATTTGCAAAATATCGCTATCGATGTCTGAATCATTGGTACCAAGGGTAAGTACCATAATGGGGTTGGTAGCTCCTCCCGCTACCACGACCGTATCGTTTACTGCGGTTGGATCAAGACAAGCCGGGCCGGTACCCGTAAAAAAGATCGGGCCGGTGCAGGTGGAACCGTTAGCTCGGTAAACCGTAATCCCTGAGCATACGTTAGCCGTGGAAGAGCCTCCATTGAAAGTAAAGTTGTTAATCGAATTGCTTGGACCGATGGAAATACTGCCGGTTCCACAAACAGTGGCGGTGGAATTGTTGATGAGGAAGTCGTCGTCTACTTCTACACAAACGTTCCTTTCCATGAAGAAGATGGCATTGTCATCTGCATGAATATCATCGGAAACGTATACAGTAGCCCCCTCATAAATGTAGAACAAGGCATTGTCTTGCACCCGCAAATCTTTTTCCGTTGGAGTAGCGGTGCCCGGCCCCTGGCCCGCACCAGCAGAATAAAAAGATCCATAAACACGCACTTCTCCGTTGGATTCCAGGATGAAACCAGCAGAGTTAGAACCGACCTCCACTTGTAAGCGTGCCGTAGAATCAATTTGTAAGTAACCATTGAATTGGTAGTTGCTACCACTCGTAGTAAAATCGATGTCTACCAAATGAGGAGAACGAATGAATACAGAATCGGAAGGGGCAGGAAAATCTACACCTACAGTACCGGGAGAGGCATTGCCCCAGGTAGCACCATTGTCCCAGTCACCGGATTGAACAGAGGTGAATACGGCACCACTTGCGTTGAGATGAATACCAAATACAAGAATGAGGATAATACCAGGGAGGCGAAATACAGGGGCAACTGAGAAAGGCATCGTGCTTACAAATTGGTTTGGACGATAAGAAACTTTACTTCAAAATAAAGCGAGGTTTCTTTCTGTTTCACTTTTTCATTTCCAATCCAAAATACTTTGACTAACGGAGGCATCCGATGCGTCAGCTATAGGATCATTTGTGGCAATTGATAAAAAGCACAAATGTGTTACTGAACGGGTGAGGCTTGGTTCGCTAAAGTGTTTCGGTCTTCAAACAGCACTCTTGTTGGCTAATCATTTTTAACTAGCCTTTGCACCTGAGCACCTTATCAATTTTGCGTCAAGCTCCAAAAATAGGGTTTTTTCTGAACATTTTTTTGTGGAAAACTTCTCGCCAAAACTCAGATGTTTTCTTTCGAAATCTTGGCGTGCCATTCGTTGATCAATTGCAGCGAAGCCGAACCGTACCAAGGGTGTAGTTCCATGATCAAACTGCCCGTTTGAATGGCAGGGTCAGTAGCCGTAAGGGCCCTTGCTTCCTCTATTGTGGCCACATTAAAAATGTAGATGCCCCTTACCTCACCATCGTCCATAAAAGGGCCGGCAAGCACCAGTTTCCCGCTCTCAGCCAATTGATTGATGTTGTCGAGGTGGGCCCGTTGCAACCTGGCAGCTTCCTCGGTATCAGTGCTGCGATTGGGTCCTTTTTTTAGCCAAGCCATCACGTAGGGCTTCATGCCATAGGCATCGGCATCCAACTGCTTCGCCAATTCAGCATCGTATTTCATAGAGCTATTTCTTTCCATTTCAGATGTAGATGTGAGGCTGTCTTTTACCGGAATATTATCCCGTTCAGCTCCTTTAGTATTATTTGTTTCAGAAGGTATTGGCTCCTGGCAGGAGGGTGAAAGAAAAGCCAGTGTAGCAACGGTAAAAAACAAGGTGAAAATGCGATTCATGCTTTAGTAAAGTTTGTGATAGAAGATAGGGATTTCTCCACGGCTCAAATGATCTTGTAGGGTCATGAGTTTTAGGGTTTCAGTTGTTTATACCACCTTTTGATTACCCGCTTAACCTTAATTTCTTGTTCGATAAACTGCCTTGTTAAATACACATTAAGGTAGTTAACCTAGTCACTTTTTGGTTTCGGGTCATTTGCCCAAATCCGTTTCTATTGCGTCCGTTACTCAAAAAAGCAATTCTAAAGCTCTAAAAAGCAGTTTTATCACTCCAAGCTTTGCTAAAAAAAATTGATTAATTACTGAATAACCAGTCACTTTTTTGTTAACTTCAATCATCAGGTTGGCAAAACCCCTCTCCTTGTGCCTCATTACTCGGATTTAAGGCTAACCTTTTGTTAAAAGTGATTTTCTCGGGACTTTCTCCACTCCCAAGTACATTGCAATCAGATACAAACTGATATACTAACACTATTATGAGCCACGTCAACTCAGGTAAAAAACTGAAAAATCAAGGATGGATTACCGCCTTGATTCGCCTGGGTGCCATTGGGTTGTTGTTGGTTGTGTTGTTGGTGCTGATTGCTCTGGGCACTTAATACAACCATACTTACGCTAGTCCTTCCAAATCTGGTACTTTTGGGGAATTGCATTTCATCTATGCCTACCCGAATTTCGCTTTTTATTGCCTGCTTCATTTTGGCTTTGGGGATTTTTGCGCCTCTTGGAACTTCCGCACAAACTGGCCAATTGGTCAATGGATACGTAGTGAACGCACAAACCAAACAGGTGGTGCCTTACGCTACCGTGGTTTTATCCATTACCGGGAAGGGGTCAGCTACTGATTTTAGTGGATACTTCGAAATCTGGGTGGATTCGCTGCCTTCCTCGGATACGCTTTGGGTTTCTTCTGTTGGGTTTCTCCCAAAAAAGTTTCCGCTGACTTCCAATTATCAAGCTTTAAAGACTTTTGAGCTACAACCTTCTACCCAGCAATTGCGCGAAGTCACCGTTGCGGCCAAGGCGGAATCTGCGGATGAAATTATCGCAAAAGCTATCAAACGAAAAGAGGATCTGTTGCCCAACAAACCCCGGTTGATGGAAACACTCTACCGGGAGATCGTAAAGAACGAAGGACGGTATGTTGGCATGACGGAGGCAGAGGGCATTCTGTTTTTAGGGGGATTTCAGAAGAGCAACCTGCGCGATGGATTGCCAGAACTCACCCAGGACGTTGCTCAATGGAAGCACCTGAGGCGCACCGATTATGCCATTACTGATGACCTGCGCCCTCAACAGGCTCGGCGACTTTCCGTCAACCGATTGTTGATGCTTAAAGAGCAGTACATGTACAACGGCCCGCTCAGTAAGGCTGGTTCAAAAACCTTTCAGTATCGAATTGATCGTGTTTTGTATGAAGGCAACCTTCCGGTATATGTACTGCAATTCGCACCCATCGATACCAACCAAAAATACCCTTCGGGGTCGATTCAGGTGCGCAGCGAAGACTATGGAGTAGTATCCCTTGAGGTAATAAATGACATTGATCCTTTATTGCCCAAAGAAAAATCGGAGAGTCAAATTCAATTTGTAACGACTAAATTCCAAATGCGTTTTTTGAAGCTCGAAGAATTTTATCATCCCCATCACATCCGCTTGGAAGCTGCTTATTCGGTAGAGTATCCAAATTCTGAAGCGCCTTCCAAAAGAGTGGAAGAGTTTCTTGAGTTGGTGGGTGGAAAATTTACCAATCAAAAAGCTCCTGCACTCAACACCAATCAGCGGACGGTCATGTATCATGAGATGGTCAATCCGGTTATTCGATATGATCACAATTATTGGGTTCAAAAACGGGTGGCTTATGAAATGGCCTTTGGCACGGTGGTGACTGAACTGTCACAAGGAGAGTCGATGGATATTCAGTTTTTGTTTCACAATGGCAAACGCATCTATCCACTGCCCAAAGGCTACCAATCCTACGAAGAATTGATGCAGGACAAGAATGCTATATTCAACTGGATGAACACCAGCAATTAAATGCTATCGGAGGTTGATGTCTCCCATGTTGGAATGGGCTTGTAGCTGCCAATCGCCAGAACCATTATCAAAGCGGTTGCGCACCAAGGAATCGCCCACTGTAATGTTGCCAGACTTGCTGGTAAGCAGTAAATGTAGGCTACTGGGTTCGGCTTTTAAGCGAAATTTGATGTCTCCTGAATAAGATTCAACATTGGAATGACCATCAAAGTCCAATTGTTTGCCTTTGATCTCCCCTGAGCCTGCTTCCATTCGAATACTCCCGGTAAAATTGTCGAGGTTGATGTCTCCCGAGGTCGTGATGGCTTTGAGGCTCCCTTTGATTTCGCGCAATTGCAGATCTCCGGAACCAGTTTTCACCTTGGTTTCTCCTTCCTGACCGCTTACTTCTATATCGCCAGAAGCTGATTTTACGCTAATGAAGGTTTGGAGGTCGTTCAAAAACACATCGCCCGAATTGGTTCGCACTTTCACTTTTTCTCCACTGAGTCCATCAACATAAATATCTCCGGTTTCACTTTCTAATTTTACCCGGGTATTGGCAGGTACTTTCAGGTTGATGCTCCCTCGGGCGTTGCCGAGGGTGGCCAGAGGTTTGTCTACCCAAACTTTGAGGGTTTCTTCTACCACAAGGTATTTCAATTGATACCCTTTCGAATTGCTCAATTGTTCCAGAGTCCCGTCTAAGGTTATTTCAGTGCCTCCAACCACTGCTACCGAAATCTCACAGAAATCCCCTTTCACTTTCAAGTAAGTGGGACCACTAAACTTCTGGTTCAAATTGACCGTGGAGGTGGTATTGGAGTTGCACGCTGAAAAGGTGCATCCAAAAAGCAACAAAAGGAAGGTGAAATAGCGCACAAACAAACGGTTTTATACGAATTTAAGGCTTTCCCATTAGAGATTTACCAACACATCATCTTAAGGAATTGCTTTATTTTAGAAGCGCTGGTTGGTCCTTCTGTTTTGAGGACCTATCCGCCAAATCCACCTCTGATGATCGACCACCCCAACCCAGACCCCACTGTCACCTATTTCATCGTTGTACACGGCATTGGCCAACAACGACACAACGAAACAGTACTGAATGTCATCAATCGAATGGCAGAAGTACGTACTGCAGAAAATGCGCAATTGGCGCTCGAAAAAGCAGGTTTACTGAAAGCGGAAAGCCCAGCCAGGAAAAAGTTCAAAAAGGCATTGCGCAAGGTGCGCAACCGGCAAAACATTGAGGTAGTTTCTTTGGGTATGCTGGCCTCGCAAACCGGGACGCCAGAGGTAGAGAAAAACGGCAAACTCAGTTTTAAACACTGTCGCACGTGGTCAGAATTCGAGGGCATTTCAGCGCAGAAAAGATCGGAAGCAGGTGACCCTTTTTTTGAAGGGAAACTGGCTTTTGAAGGTGAAAATTTGCGGTTTGTGGATTTCACATGGTCCGATCTGCTGGAAAAACACTTTTCGCAAACCGGCCAGAGCCTCGGCACCTGGACCAAAAGCTTGATTGGTCGGTATTCCATCAACATGCACGGCACCGATCCCGACAGTGGTTGGATAAAACCCCTGTTGGAGAGCTTGGCTGAAACCATGCAGTTTGTAGAAAATTTGCTGGGCTGGCGGTGGAGTAGCCTCAAAAAAACAATTTTCGATTCGTACCTGGGGGATGTTCAGATTTATGGAGAAAACCTCCGGGTGAGGGGCGAAGCAGTTCGTCGGTTTCACAACCTGATGGACAAGCTGGAATGGGCGCACTTCAGGCAGTTTATTTTTACGCCTGAGGAAGAAGAAAAGGCCCTGGCATTCTTTCTCAATACCCAGGATATTGATTCCGACGAAAAGCCTACTGCTGCGCATTTGAACGCCTTTGAAGAGCACCTTAAAGTGCGCTACCGGGAGGGAGAACGCGCAAAGGTGAAACCCAACTATGTGATTTTGGCTCACAGCCTGGGTACGGTGCTATCCATGGATGCTTTGTTATATGCGTTCTCCAGGCGCGATCTGCAATCGCCCTACAACCGGGATCGCTTCGTTAATCTACCGTTTGCGGGCTACGAAAGGCCTACCGATCCGTTTACTTCGGGAGGCTTTGTAGGAGACCGCTGGATAAGCAATGTCTCGTCTTTTGTGACCCTCGGCTCCCCAATCGATAAGTACCTCACCTTATGGTGGAACAATTATCACTATTTGGATGCTTTGCCCAACACGGCGAACCCAGACGGTTGGGAGCCCGACCGCGAGGCCTTGAAAGCGGTTTTTGACCTTCCTGAAGCGCCCTTTATCCGGCATTACAACTATTGCGATGAGCAAGACCCGGTGGGCCACAACCTCGATCGGTTCAGCTCAAAGGCCATCTATTCCCAGCTGTTCTGCCAGGAAAACGAAGATTTACCGTTTCCAAACAAAGAGGACCATGTATTTAGCCGCTATGCCTGGACGGGCCTGGCCCACGAAAAGTATTGGTCTGATGTGTACTTGTTTCGAAGAATTCTCCAGCTTACCGTCGATTTACCGGCAGGAACTGCAAAGAAGGAAGAGTTGGAAGATGGTTCGCGCCTGGATCAATTTTGGACCTACTGGGTAGTGATCCTGTTGGTGTACTTGTTTCCTCCCTTGGCAGGTGCCTGCACCAGTGCAGCTCTTTTCGGCTGGTTCTGGACGGTTTACCTTGAATCTGGGTTTTCAAGTGCTTTCGTTCCTCTGATTTTCACGTTCTCCTCCATTTATCTTTTTCGTAAGATCATTCACATGTCCATCACCTGGCGACAGGTGGTCAAATCAAAAAACCGAGGAGAAAAAGCCAATTACCGCAAGCAAAACCGGGCGAGGGTGTTCAAATACATTTTGGTTCCGGCTATTACCATCACCCTGCTCACCCTTTCGGGTTTGCAGTTGTTGGCCTTGCTGGCAGAACGCACGCAATGGGGCAACCCGGTAATTCCGTATGAAAAACAATCGGTGCTCTATGTTCTGCCTATTTTAGCGGCAGCGCTTCCTTTGCTGGTCTTTTTCTTGCGGAAGAAGATCGCGCACATCCCGCCTCGTGTAAATTCATTGCTGCCCGACCTGCTTTCGTCGGTGGTGTTCTTTGGTTCCGGACTACTGGTCTACCGTTTGTTTCTTATCTCCTTTGACAATGCTTCCTGGTCGTTTCTTTACCCTTGGAACCACTCGATGCCATCCTGGGTTGGCCTGTTGTTGAGTTTTGGCTTTTTGAGTTGGCTCTTCACCGTTTTTGATTTTGTTTTAATGCGAAATCGATTCAAAAACCTCGAACGCCAATCCCAGCAATTTGTGAAGCAAAAACAATACTTCAAAAAGTCGAAAAAATAGAAACTTACGAGGGTCTTGTTGCGTAACGGATGTTCCAAACTTTTACTGCATGAATCAGGAAAGAACACACTACGCAACCCTGAAGAATAACGTAGGCCAGGTACACTGCCGCATTGAATACGATTTTGACCAGCACACCATTTACTCTACCTGGTTCGGTTTTCACGAATTAGAAGACACCCAACGCGGTCTTTTGAAACTTCTCGAACTTCAGGAAAAACACGCCGGGCACTTTCACAAAGGCATGGCCAATACCCAAGCGGTGGAAGGCAGCTGGGCAGGGGCCAACGACTGGATAGAAACTGAGTATATGCCCCGCAACATTCAATCCGGATCGCGCAAATCGGCCATGGTAGTGGGAGAAGATATTTTTAACCAAATGTCGAGTGACGATCTCATTAACCGGGTCGGCGACCTGATAACCATTCGCACCTTTGGCAACGTGGAAGAAGCTCAAACTTGGTTAGACGCGCCTGAAAACTAAGATTCCGCATATCCCGCAACAATCCAGGCGTTTGCTTGTTTCCTAAATTGTGGGAAATGCTATCCAATCCAGAGAATTACAGGTAGGAGATCAATCGCCCGTTTTTCGGCTGAAAGACCAGGACGGAAAGTGGGTTGACCTTCGCCACCTCATTGGTAGAAAAGTTCTGGTGATCTTTTTCTACCCTAAAGACAATACCCGAGTTTGCACCAAAGAGGCCTGTCAATTTCGAGACGAGTACGAAGATTTCATCGATGCCGGAGCCGAAGTAGTGGGCATTAGTACCGATAGTGTGAAATCCCACGAGCAGTTTGCGGGTAGAAACAACCTTCCCTATCGCATTCTTAGCGATCCTAAGAAAATAGCGGTCAATCAATTTGGAGTCCCCGGATTTTTATTTGGCTGGTTTACTGGCCGTGTGACGTACATCATTGACAGGAATGGAATCATTCGGCACATCACCAATTCGATTCGTGACGCAGACCGACACGTGCACGAAGCATTGAAAGTGGTGAAAACACTTCAGCAAGAAAATTCAGGCAAGGCCAAAGGCAATCCGGCCTAATCTCCAGAGTAAACCGGCAGGGTAACGTAAAAACTGGTCCCCTCTCCCTTTTTCGTCTCAAACCAAACTAATCCACCGGCATTGGTGATCATGTTGCGCACCATGGCCAAACCAAGGCCCATGCCGGCAGTTTTGGTGGTGAAGTTGGGCACAAAAATACGGTCGACCAATTCGTCAGGAATTCCGGTTCCATTGTCTTTAACCTCTATGAGGACATCTGAATGCCGGTGGGTCAGCAGCACTTCGATTTTTCCATTACGATCCTCTGGAATAGCCTGAATAGCGTTTTTGATGAGGTTATTGAAAACCCTCAACAAGTGATCCTTGTCCGCAAACACCGGTGGAGAATCACCAGAAACGTTCTTGAAGTGCAGCTCAATACGTGGAAGATCAGTATACAAGTCAATGACCGATTGCAACACCTGATCGATGGTCAACACCTCACTTTTGGCGCGCGGCATCTTGGCAAAATTGCTGAACTCGCTCGCAATGCTCGAAAGGGTATCGATTTGCTCAATCAAAGTAGTACTCACCCGTTTCAACCGGCCGTCGAATTCTTCCGGCCGCTCTTGCCATGCCCTGAGCAGGTGTTGTACGCTGAGCTTCATGGGAGTCAACGGATTTTTGATCTCGTGGGCCACTTGTTTGGCCATTTCCCGCCAGGCACTTTCCCGTTCACTCTGCGCCAACTTTTCAGCACTGCTTTCCAATTCGGCCACTTTTCGGTTATATACCGTTACCAGGCTTCCAATCTCATCTCGACCATCGTAAGCAATGGCTTCGTTGGTTTTACCCAACTCCACCTGGCTCAGCATGTTTTGCAACAGCCGCAGCGGTTGAGTAATGATGTTGGAGATGAGCAGGGCCACCACTACCGAAAGGGCAAACAACAACACGTAAATATTGATCAACGCCACTAAGAAAGAACTGATCTCGTTCTCCAACTCCGATTGCTTGGCAAAGTAGGGCAGGTTGAGGTAAGCCATGAGTTTACCCTGTTTGTTGTAAAAAGGAACATAGGCCGACAAGTAAGAGAGTTTACCAATGCTCTCTTCGTGGATAAATTCACTTTTTTGGCGTTGGTGCATCTCGTAAAAAGCCTCTGCATTCATGGTGCGCCCCAGCAAGCCTTCATTGAAAAGTTTTGGCCGCGATGTAGCCAATAATGTGCCTTGTGGACTATACAGAGTGATGTCGGTGAAGAACACGTTGGAAAACTTGGTGAGAATCGCATATTTATAACCGGGAGTAGCCTGCTTCAGATTGCTCAGTCCGCCCAGTTTATTGTCCACTTCAATGAGTACCGATTGGATTTTCTCACTGATGTTTTTGAAGTTCTTCTCCTTGTATTGCCGGTTGATGTAATAGCTTGTTCCCAACCCAAAGAGAATAAGCGATGCCAGAATAACGGTTACCAGCAAAAACTGCACCTTGCTGTGAAAGCTAAAGCGGGTAAGGTGGTTGTTTTTCCGTACGCTGCGCAACAAGATCAACAGTAAGACGATAAGGCTGAAAAAAGCAAACAGGTAGGAGAAAGTAGTTGCCCTGGCCAGGAGATCTTCTTCGGGCTTGCTTACTACTACCATTAAGTCTTTGGCAATTCGGTAAACCAGGTGGTCGTTCTCGTCCTGGCTAAGGTATTCCTGATAAGGCCCCATAGCTCCAAACTCCCGGGTGGTGAGCGGAAAAGAAATGCTCCCGTATTCGTAGCGCAACTCCTGGGATTTGTACTTGGCAATAGAATAGCCGGTAAGGTCCAGGTAAACCTGATTTTTCTTATCCAACAAGAGGTCAGGAAAACCGATTTTCTCAGGTATCAGTTTGGATTCCAGCACTAAGTAAGTGGTCCCGGCGAGGCTATCAATGCCTGGAAACTTCAGTTTCAGAATGTAGTTTTCCTGTTCTTTAAAATTGTCGATGTAGTAAAATCGATTCCCTTGATTGTCGCGCCCGTAGTTGCCAATCAGGTTTTCGAAATAGCGCGGGTTGCTTTTCCGTTTGTCTGCAGCCGCCCCAATGGCCAACTGTCCGTTGGGTTTGAAAACGTAGGCCTGAAGGTTGTATTTGGAGAAATAACCGTTGAAATACTGCTGCTCTAAGCGTTTCTCAAAACCGCTTTGATCAAAACTATCCAGTTGACTGAAATAATCTCGCACCGTTAGGTCGTTCATTAGGCGTTGCTCCATCTCCTGGTAGAGCAGCTCCGCAATGGGATCTTCGTCCTCCGACAGCTTTTCCGCCTTCAATATCCGTTCACGGTGCTCTTTTTCGGAGGAATAGCGCGTTAATGCGGAAGCCGCATACAATGAAAATACGGTGAGCAACAGAATCACCGAACCAAAGGAGTAGGATTTTCCGCGGTCACGGATTACGGCCAGGATCGAAGCCACCAATAAGGGCCAAGTAATCAGCGCCCAACTTACCGGATAGATGGACACTGCAATACCCAAGAACAGCAAGTACCCTACTCCAATCATAAACGACTCTGAAGTTACCGGGAGCGATAAGGTCCCGAAAAGGCTCAGCACCTTATCAAACAACAGGAAGTAGGCAAACAGCATGACCCCAATCACAAAAATGCCCTGGTAGCTGTAGCCTTCCAACGCAAAAAGGTTGTTGACATTAAAAGAAATATTACTGTCGATGATGAGCCCTTCCACCAGGCTATCGCACACCAGCGATAAGCTAAACAGCCCGGCGGAGGTGATAGCAACCAACCACAGTCGAGCATCCTGGAAACGCGAACTGGCTTTCAATACCGGAAGTTCCAGTCGGGTATTAAGTAAATAAGCCAGGTAAAAGAAGACCAGCATGTTGAGGCTCAAGTCGCCCAAAGAGGGAAACCATTCGGAAGCTCCGTAGGCCTCAGGACCAAACATGCCTAACTCGTAGAATGAAACCGGAAGTTCAAGGGAAATGGAAAGTGCTCGAATGCCTAAAACAACCCCAACATGTGCTATTAGCGTCATGTTTTTTCCCCAGCGATTAGCGATCCGAGCGAACGTTTCATGCAAGTAGATCAACAGCAACAACAACCCGATCAAATCCACCAGCAACAACACCAACCTTCTACCGCGTAAATTCTTGTCGTTGTCGGGAAAACGAATGGAGCATAGGTCATTTCCCTCCCGTGTTTTTACGTTAAGCCGATCGATACTGCTGAGGGCCACAACTGCATCGGGGCTTAAACTAAACCCTGCTTGAAAACTGTTAACCAGATAATTATTCTGGTAAGGATATACTTTTTTGAGTAAAATCAAACCCACCCATAAGATGGGACCTTCCCGGCGTTTGCGCACTTCATACCACCCATCTGGCAAACGCACCAGGGGTGAGTGAAAACTGCTTCGGTTTTGTACCCGATCTACCGGTACTGAATTGCCCGACCAGAAAACCAACGTATCAGCTTGGTACTGCAGCACCAGAAAGCCGTCGGTGTCATACAACTCCGGCCACCGACTGTCTGGTTTCGAAAACTCTTCCCAAAGCTCAATGGTCAACTGTGGTGCCAATTCCCCAAGGAGCAGGTCCATTTTCTGCTCTTTTTGGTGCAATACCTTCTCAAAGGTTTGAATGACCCGTGTAGGCGCCTGATTCAACCAGGAGCTGTAATACAGGAAATGGGAAATGAGCAGGAGGAGCAGGCCGCCCACCAGCCAGGGATAGTTATGTCGCAATAGCCGATGCACTTTGGCGTGGGTGACCTCCAAAAATAACATTAATCACCCGTGCAGCACAAAGCATACCAAATTCCTTGTGCGGAGGTACTGAGAAACGCCCCCAACAACTGGAAAACCACCCATTAGGAAAAATAAAAAAAGCGCTCCGTTGCCAGAGCGCTTTCAAAATGAAAATCAGAAGAGTAAGAATTAGCCGTTGAGCGCTTCTGCTCCACCAACAATCTCGAGGATTTCGTTGGTAATTGCAGCCTGGCGGGCTTTATTGTAAGAGAGTTTCAACTCTTTCAGGAGTTCGGTTGCGTTGTCGGTCGCCTTGTGCATGGCCGTCATTCGGGCTCCGTGCTCAGAGGCAAACGAATCTTGAAGGGCTTTGAAAAATTGCATTTTCAGGGACTTGGGAATGAGGTCAGTCACGATCTCTTCTTTCCCTGGCTCGAAAATGTAATCGCTGCTTACGCTGCTGCTTTCTTCGGTTGCGGGTGGTAATACTGGTAAAAACTGCTCAGTGGTCAAATTTTGTACTGCTGCATTTTTAAATGCATTGTACACCAAGATCACCTTATCGAATTGCTTGTTGGCAAAGGCTTTCATCACCGCTTCGGCAATTTCCGATGAACCCTCAAAATTGAGATCATCGAATACCTCATTGGGGTGCCGTGGAAGTGTAGTGCCCTTGATAGCGTATTCGGTTCCCCGAAAAGCGTCTTCCACCTTTTTACCGACCGAAAGAACGGTAATGGTAGAACCTTTGTGCTCTTCAATGAGACGTTTGGTTTGTTTCACCACGTTGGAGTTGAACGCACCACACAAACCGCGGTTAGAAGAGATGGGAATGATCAACACATTCTTTGCCTCCCGCTGCTGCGAGTAAATGCCTTCGGACTCATCGAGTGAGCTGCTCAGGTTCGACAGGATTTCCTGAAGCTTAATGGCATAAGGGCGCATTTGAACAATGGCATCTTGTGCCCGCTTCAACTTGGCAGCAGAAACCATTTTCATGGCCTGTGTGATCTGCCGGGTGGATCCTACCGAAGTAATTCGGTTACGTACCTCTTTTAAGCTTGCCATAGGCGGCTATCTTCTGCGAATCACCAAGAGGTGGTTTCGCCGTGCAACTTATGCTTTATAATTGGCGGCCAAATCGGCCCCTACTTTCACCAAAGTATCTTTCACCTCGTCGGTCAGCTTTCCGCTACGCAAGGTTTCTAAAACGTCTTTGTGCTTGTTTTCCAAGAACTCAAGGTATTCGTTTTCGAATTTCTTAACCTCTTTCACCGGCACATTTTTCAACAAGCCGTTTACACCAAGGTAGATGATTGCCACTTGCTTCTCAACCGACATGGGCTGGTTTTGGCCTTGCTTCAATATCTCTACGTTACGCTTTCCTTTGTTCAACACTCCCATGGTGGCAGCATCCAGGTCGGAGCCAAACTTGGCAAACGCTTCCAATTCACGGTATTGCGCCTGGTCCAGTTTCAAAGTACCCGCTACCTTTTTCATGGATTTGATCTGAGCCGAACCACCTACACGAGATACAGAGATACCTACGTTAATCGCAGGACGTACACCCGAGTTGAAGAGGTTGGCTTCCAGGAAGATCTGTCCATCGGTAATGGAGATCACGTTGGTTGGAATATAAGCAGAAACGTCACCCGCTTGTGTCTCAATGATCGGCAGTGCAGTGAGTGATCCCCCACCTTTTACCTGATCTTTCAGCGACTCGGGCAAGTCGTTCATTTGGCTGGCAATTTCGTTGGAATCGTTCACCTTGGCCGCACGTTCGAGCAAACGCGAGTGAAGGTAGAATACGTCTCCAGGGTAGGCTTCACGACCCGGAGGACGACGAAGCAACAGCGATACCTCACGGTAAGCAACCGCTTGTTTCGAGAGATCATCGTACACAATCAATGCAGGACGACCGGTATCGCGGAAGAACTCACCAATAGCGGCTCCGGTGAAAGGAGCGTAAAACTGCATCGGTGCAGGATCAGAAGCGTTGGCCGCTACTACTACAGTATAAGGCAATGCTCCGTTTTCTTCCAAAGTCTTCACAATACCAGCAACGGTAGATCCTTTCTGACCGATGGCTACATAGATGCAGAATACTGGCTCTCCGCGATCGTAAAATTCACGCTGGTTGATGATGGTATCGATCGCCACGGTAGTTTTACCGGTTTGGCGGTCACCAATGATCAACTCCCGTTGGCCACGGCCAATGGGGATCATCGCATCAATGGACTTGATACCCGTTTGCAGTGGCTCGTTTACTGGCTGACGGTAGATTACACCGGGAGCTTTCCGCTCCAAAGGCATTTCGAAGGTATCGCCTTCGATAGGACCTTTACCGTCGATGGGGTTACCAAGGGTATCTACCACCCGGCCCAGCATGCCGTCACCAACTTTTACCGAAGCAATCAGTTTGGTACGACGAGCGGTGTCGCCTTCTTTAATATCGTTAGAAGTACCAAGCAATACGGCACCCACATTGTCTTCTTCGAGGTTCAGAACGATTCCCTTGAGTCCGTTGTCGAACTCGATCAACTCTCCGGCTTGCACATGAGACAAGCCGTAGATACGGGCAATACCGTCTCCCACTTGCAGAACGGTGCCTACTTCTTCCAGTTCCGCTTCGGATTTGAAGCCTGCCAGTTGCTCCCGAAGGATGGCGGATACTTCTGCCGGTTTTACTTCAGCCATTGTTGATGGTTTTTGTGTTATGCCGCCGATTAAAAATCAGCGATATAAGGGTTCTTGCTAAATTCTTGTTTCAATTCTCCGATGCGTTGGGCCAGACTGGCATCAATCTGCTGGTCTCCTACCCGCACCATAAATCCTCCAAGGATGGAAGGATCAACTTTTTCGTGTACTTCCAGGTCGTCAAAATCAATGTCCTTGAACAGGTCATTCATTTTCGCCCGAAGCTTATCATCCATGGGTACCGCCGTAGTAATCTCGGCTACCAAAATGTTTTTGTGTACTTTGTATTGGCTCAAAAAGGAAGCAGCAATGCCTTCCAACAAGTATTCCCGACGACGGGAGGTAATGAGCCGAATGAAAGAAAGGGTCAACTCAGAGAGGTCGCTGCCAAACACCGCCTCGATGATCGACTGTTTTTTATCGGTTTTAACGATGGGGCTGGACAACAGCAACTGCATGTCGCGGTTGTTGCTCAGCAACTCATTAACCCGAAGCATGTCGTTGTAGGCCTCTTCGAGCTTTCCTTGCTCAATGGTGAGGTCCAACAGCGACTTGGCGTACCGGGCGGCTACTTTTGTTCCTTTCATTAGAGGATCAGTTTAAGCTGACATCATCCATCAAACGGTCGACCAAAGCTTTCTGCTTGTCGTCATTTGAAAGCTGCTCTTTCAATACCTTTTCGGCAATTTCGATGGCCAATACCCCTACCTGGTTTTTCAACTCAGCAATAGCGGCATTTTTATCGTTTCGAATGTTTTCCTTGGCGTTGGCCAACAACTTGTCTGCTTCTTCCTGCGCTTTGTCTTTGGCTTCGTTCACGATCTTATCGCGCATGTCGCGGGCATCGCGAAGCATCGCATCGCGCTCGCTGCGGGCCTCTTTCAACAACTCTTCGTTGGAGGCTTGCAGTTTTGCCATTTCTTCTTTGGCCTTCTCAGCAGAATCAAGCGCATCTTGAATCTTTTCTTCCCGCTCTTTCAAGGAGGCAAGAATAGGCTTCCAGGCCGCTTTGCGGAGAATGACCAGCACCAGGAGGAAGGTAAGTGTGGTCCAAAATACGAGGCCTAAGCTAGGAGTTACAATTTCCATATCTCAGTTTGTTGTTAGTCTCTTCAAATTCGTCTAAATGATTCGGGCTGCAACCAACCGTTGCAGCTCCGAATCAGAAATTGTTTTGGCTTAGCCTGCGAGTACAGCGAGCAGACAAACTACGATTGCGAAGAATACCGCACCTTCTACAAGTGCAGCAGCAACGATCATGTTTGCACGAATGTCTCCGGTAGCTTCTGGCTGACGCGCCATCGCTTCCAAAGCTTGTCCACCAATGCGGCCGATACCGACACCAGCGCCCAATGCAGCAACACCAGCTCCGATGCTACCACCCATTACGCCGAACCCATCAAGCAATACAGCTAAAAGTTCCATAGTTGTTGTTATTTATGGTTTATTGACGAATTACAAATTAATGATGTGCTTCCTCTGTGGCCATCCCGAAATACAGAGCCGACAACAAGGTAAATACATACGCTTGCAAGAAGGCCACCAACAGTTCGAGGAAGGTCATGAAGATGGAGAAAGCAACACTGACAACTGAAACGCCGAGGCCGCCTGCGGCTCCGTAAGTTTCAGCAAAAATGAAGATGAGGCTGGTGAAAGCCAATAAGATAATGTGGCCAGCAGTAATGTTCGCAAACAAACGCAGCATCAATACGATGGGCTTGGAGAACACTCCGATGATCTCAATGGGCAACATGATCGGCAACAAAGCAGCCGGTACTCCGGGAGGAGATACAATGTGTTTCCAGTAGCCACTGTTGGCTCGGTAAGAAGTAATGATAAAGGTAAACGTTGCTAGGACCAGGGTCACCGCAATGTTTCCCGTAAAGTTAATTCCTCCTAAGAATGGGATCAATCCAATCAGGTTACCGATCCAAATGAAGAAAAATACCGTCAGCAAGTAGGGCATGTAATAAGCATACTTGTGCCCGATAGAAGGTTTGGCCACTTCATCGCGCACAAACAGCACGAAAGGCTCAATGAGGTTTTGAATGCCATTGGGTGCTTTGCCTTCATTCTTTTTATAGCCCTTAGCTACCTGAGTCATGATAAGGATGAGCAACAAGCCACCGAGCAACATTCCCACTACGTTTTTGGTAATGGAGAAATCTAAAGGATGACCGTTGGTGATGTGAGACTCACCTTCCACCATTTCAGTAGTTAGAGTTTCGCCCTTGTACACATGCTCGTGCATAAAGGAATACCCGTTGGCAGAAAAATAGTTTTCTTCTTTGCCATCAATGGTGATGGTTTTCTCCACACCATGGTATAGATCATTGGAAGAAAATACCACAATCCCATCATCCAGAAGAATCACCGGAAGGTATATCCCGAAATCTCCTACGATGTGTATTTCATGAGCATCGAGCACGTGGTGCATGATCATGGCACCGGCATCGAAAGGCTCATCGGAGTTGCCTCCTGCTTTGGTAGTTGTGGGAATAAGCAGCGCTGTTGCGGCTGCGATAGCGAAAGCAGCTTTTGCTAACTGCTTGAAAATGGTACTTTTACCGTTCATAATCGCTGGTTATGCGCCTGAAATCGAGGGCAAAAGTAGGGATATATTTAAGAAAGAAAAGAATTTGGACCACTCTTTTTGTCCCAGATTTGTCACACTACTGAAAGGTCAATTGTCTTGCCTCATGATCCGGTATAAAATCACCACTTCGAAGCCGGTATAAAGCAAATAGAGGATCAAAAAATTGAGACTGAATGCCATGGGCCGGTCCTTGATCACCACCAGGTAGAGCAAGATGATAATGAGGCTGAAAAACATCTTGGCCGACATCAAACCCAAAAAGGCGTTGACAAAGAGTTTAGAGCTTTGCTTGTTGGCAATCATCAACACGGTATGAATGCCAAAGGTGACGACTACAAAAAACCCATACTGTAAAAACACTACATTGGGCCATACCAAAGCATCGATGAGTGCATAGGCTCCATAATGACTTCCGAATACAATTGCGGTGAAGAGGAGCAAGAGGGAAAGAAAGCGGGGGGTTGAAACGGCGTTCATTTGATCAGATCGCGAATCACAATGTACATCGCCAGACCTACCGAAAGCAGGGAAAGCAACAAAGTGAAGAGTGGAAATTCGGATGCGAGCACTTCATCCAGTTTGATCCCGCCAAAGACTCCGGCGAGGATCACCGCGATCATTTTTGCCGCGATACCGGAATAAGCATATACGTTTTTCGGGGGTTTAGGCGGTTTGTTCGGCTTCGATGAGTCGCTTCTTTTTGTCCCCATGGTTGATTTCTTTCACCACGCCACCCATTTTGCAATTGGCATTGAAAAGGGCACCCGGTTCGATGGACAATTTATCGGTCACTACTTCACCATTGAGTTTGGCGGAAGCCTGCAAGGACAACAATTCACCTACCGTAATTTTTCCATCGATAACTCCGGAGATGTTGGCACTCTGGCATTTGATTTCGCCGGTTATCCTACCGGTTGGACCAACCACGATTTTACCCTTGGAAACAATGGAGCCGTCGAGCGTACCGTCGATGCGGATCACCCCGTCGGTTTGAATATCTCCTTTGATGACAGTTCCTTTGGCAATTTGATTGTGGATGCCGGCATCGGTATCGTTATTTCTGGCCATGTGGTTGTCCGATTTCTTAAACATTTGAATGCGTTGCAATTAACCGTGGACAAATATACAATTTTTCCAACGGCGGATTGGGAGGACAAAAACCACGAAAAATTGGGAAATTAGGCCTTACTGCTCCCTAAGCAATTGCTCTAAAAGCGCCTCGGTGCGTGCCTTAAAATCAGTGTAGTACTTGCTTGTCCCCGGACCGTAGAACCCGGTGGTAATCCGACGAACGTTGCCTGAGCGGTCAATAAAGATCGCGGTAGGGAAAGACAATACTCGGTTGAGCATGGGCAAGGATTCTTCAGCTACCTTTTTACTGGCTTCTCCCGCTAGCAAAAAAGTGAAATTGGCATCCAGGTCTCGCTGGTGTTTCAATACTTGCCTACGGGCTTCTTCCTCGGTCCCTTTTTCAAAAGCCAAGGCCAGTATCTCTAAACCTTGCTCACCGTATTTTTGGTTCAATTCATTGAGGAAGCGGGTACCGTCCATGCAATTAGGACACCAGGAACCCATAACTTCTACTAACACAACTTTGTTGTGAAATTTGGCATCCTCCAGGGATACCGGATTGCCTTCTAAATCGGGGAATGAGAAGGCAAATTTTTCGTATCCAGGTTTGAGGTAGGTAAGCGAGTCGGGGTGTGTGAGCTCAAACTCCGGATTGCGCACTGCTTGCCAGGGTTCGGACCAATGGGTGCCCGACCAAAAAGTGCCATTGGTAATGCGCCCTTCCTGCACTTTGGCCTTGAACAAAAAGGCGTGCGAGCCATCAAAGGCAGAAAGCGACAATTCGTTGCCGTCTACTACTCCTTCCAGGTAGCGGTAATCACCGGTTTCGGTCAAAAACGTTCCGTGCACCTTGTTTCCTTCTTGCTCAAAGATGCCTACTGCCGGATATTCATCCTCTGTGTCGGGACTGAAGGCAACCTCCCAATGGCCGGTAACATCAACGACAGGTGCCTCGGATGCTATATCAAACCGATCAGCAATGCCTTTTTCGGCAATGAAGGGAATTGCATAATCGTTTCCGCGCGCCAGGTTGTGCCAATGTCCTTTAATGGTCTTACCATCAAAAGCACCTTCAATCATTGAGTTGAAAATGGGCATATCGATCATAATGCTGTCATGCGCAACCGACACCCGATCTACTTCAATGCGTTCGTGACTATTGAATACGGTAAGCTGCCAGCCGTCTTTCATTTCTCCGAGTTGAAAGTTAAATGGCAACATTTTTCCTTCCATATCCAGCTTACCCTGCCACACCGGAGTGTTGGGCATGATGTCTCCTACAACTTCAAACTGTGTTTCAAAAGCGTAAGCTACTTTTTGATCTACTTTGATGTGGTATTTCTTTCCCGGAATGTAGCTCATGGTGCGGATGGCTTCCATCACCTGGTTTTCCATTCGGCGTTTGATGTGCAAACCGGTTACCTCATCGTCTTCCATTTCAAGTGAAAAAGAACGGACTGCAAGATTGGAATCCAAAGCGAGATAAGTAACCGATTTCTTGCCCTTCGCGTTTTCCTCTTTCATCGAATAACGGTCTTTGAAAGCAGGCTGGTTGATGTTAGACTCCCGAAAGGGTTGGAATTCTGTACTCCAATTGACGGTTCCGGTTATCGTTTCCCGAATACCATCTTTCAGGATCGTTTTGATTACCTCAGGATTTTCTTCAGTAAGTCTTTTGATTTCTGCATCGAAGTCGAAAAAGATGCTAAAGGGGAGACTGCTGTCTGAATTGACGCCACAAGCCGTGAGCAGAACCAGAAGGATCAAAGACAAACGGGATTTCAATCGAAATAGAGGTGAAGGCAGCATTCAGAGGCGCATTCCTTGATAAAGGAGCGCTAAGATAAAAGAATTGGACTGGTGTAAGCGTACGGGAATAACTGCAATTCTTGGAAAGCCTATAATTGCGATGGGTCTGAATGACTTAGCCTAAGCACAAGAAAAAGTGCTTTAACTTACCACCTGAGCAAACTACTTATCTCCCCATTATTTTCCAATTGGAGAATTTGCCTTCAGCAGGTAGCAAGGAAAAGGGTGTTCTTTTTTGGGACGCCTTCCCAGGGGAGGATCAACTTCATTACCCGAAAGTTCAAATTAACAGGCCTTAGAGATCGAATTTGATCCCTTGAGCCAGTGGCAATTCCGAACCGTAGTTGATGGTATTGGTTTGCCTGCGCATGTACACTTTCCAAGCATCAGAGCCCGACTCGCGACCACCACCAGTTTCTTTTTCTCCTCCGAATGCTCCACCAATCTCAGCACCTGAAGTCCCGATGTTGACGTTAGCAATGCCACAATCAGATCCAGCGTTCGACAAGAAAGCTTCTGCTTCCTGAAGGTCCCGCGTCATCAAAGCGGAAGAAAGGCCTTGTGCAACACCGTTTTGCATGGCTACCGCTTCCCCAAAGGTTTTGTATTTCAACAAGTAGAGAATCGGAGCAAACGTTTCTTGTTGTACGATTTGGAAATGGTTTTCTGCCTCCACAATGGCCGGCTTAACGTAACAGCCTGATTCGTAGCCATCGCCTTCGAGCACTCCACCTTCTACCACAACCTTACCGCCTTCTTCAACGGCTGACTTTAGCGCGTTTTCGTATTGTTCAACAGCCATTTTGTCAATCAATGGGCCAACGTGGTTGTTTTCATCCAAGGGGTTACCAATGCTCAACTGGGTATAGGCTTTCGACAGCTTTTCCTTCACTTCATCGTAAACCGATTCGTGAATGATCAACCGGCGGGTGGTGGTGCAGCGTTGTCCTGCAGTACCCACAGCTCCAAATAAAGCGCCACGCACCGTCATATCGATGTCGGCACGATCGGAAACAATGATGGCATTGTTGCCGCCCAACTCCAACAAGGCACGACCCAAACGCGCGCCAACTGCTGCGCCAACTGCCTTGCCCATGCGGGTAGAACCAGTGGCAGACACCAGTGGAATACGACCATCGTTGCTCAACAATTCTCCAATCACGTAGTCGCCCTGCACCAGGCAACAAACCCCTTCGGGAACATCGTTGGCCGCAAATACTTCAGCTGCAATTTTTTGGCAAGCTACCCCGCACAATGGCGTTTTTTCGGAGGGTTTCCACACACAAACGTCTCCGCAAACCCAAGCCAACGCAGTGTTCCAGCACCAAACAGCTACCGGAAAGTTGAAAGCAGAAATGATGCCCACGATTCCCAAAGGATGGTATTGCTCATACATGCGGTGTGAGGGGCGCTCGGAGTGCATGGTTAATCCATGCAGTTGACGAGAAAGCCCAACCGCAAAGTCGCAGATGTCGATCATTTCTTGCACCTCTCCAAGGCCTTCCTGGTAAGACTTGCCCATTTCGTAAGAAACAAGCTTACCTAAAGGAGCCTTGTATTTTCGAAGCGCTTCTCCAAATTGACGAACCACCTCTCCACGTTTCGGAGCAGGCCATTGGCGCCAATCGACGAAAGCCTGTTGGGCGGTAGCAATCACCTTCTGATAGTCTGCCTCAGTAGCCGAACCGACCTTACCGATAGCTTGTCCATCTACAGGAGAAGTAGAGGTATATTCAGGTCCACTACCTTGCATCCATTGGTTGCCAGTAGATAAACCGGGATTGGTGTCTTTGATTCCAAGGGCTTCCAGGGCCTCGGCTATTCCGTAGTTATCGGTAAGAGTATCGCTCATTTTTCAAAGGATTAAGGATCGAAAATCGGCCACAAAAGTAGGCTTTTCAACCCACTGCTCCCACAAATACATTTTCCCAATTCGGGAGCTTTCGATGAAATCCAAAAAAATTTAAGTCTGGAATACAACTTTTTGTCGATTCTCCGGTCTCTTCATCAAAAATGATTTCATTTTGGTAGCAACAACCTCCTAATTCGAAACTCTATCAACACTTCGCGACTAAATTGAAACAACCTGTTGATCTAATTTCAATCATCATGACTCCTAACCCTACTCTTTTATTGGGAACCTGCTTGCTTTTTAGCACCTTGACCCTGCAAGCTCAAATTACGGTGGATGGCAGCCAAATTCCAACCGGCACCGACACCATCAAGATTACCTTCGACACCAACCCTGCCAGTTCGATCAACGGTGGACCTACAGGGGGCAACCAAACCTGGGATTTTTCGGCACTCAACAACGATGATCCGGAAGAACGCATTTTTGCCGATCCGGCCAATACGCCGTTTGCCGCCAGTTTTCCTAGTGCCAACCTTGCTGTTTCAGAAGAAACCGACTCTTGGGCTTATCTCCTGGTAAACAATTCTACTTTCGAAACCTTAGGCTTCGGCGAATTTGATGGCGGCCAACCTGAAATCGATAAATTCAATCAAACCCTATTTACCTTTCCTTCAACGTTTGGCACGAGCTATGTCGATGTAGAAAGTGAAGGGTGGGTTTTTAAAGACCCTATTCCTACTTCAGCAGGTGTACCTTTCGACTCTTTGGGGTTTCGCGCTGCATTTATTACTGACAGTGAAATAGATGCCTGGGGCACCTTGAAAACTCCTTTGGGCGATTGGCCAAGCCTACGCCAAAACATGCAACTCATAGAGGTCGACTCTCTCTTCGTATACGCTAATGGTTCATGGCAGTTTGCCACCAGTCAAGTAGCACAAGCCCTGGGTGAAGACCTTATCGACTCAGATACTCTCTATCAATTTATTTGGTGGTCAGACAATGCGGAGGCTAAATTTCCTATCGTGGTTTTCGAATACGATACGGACGACAACAGCCCCGAAGGCGATGTGGAATGGCTTCGCGAAACTCCGGCTCCTCCCGTCTCGGTGAACACTTTGGCCGCAATCTCTTCGGTAAAGCTGTTTCCTAATCCTGCGTCTACTGCTACTACCCTCCTTCACCCTGAAGTGAATCGCGGTCACGTTTTGTTGTTGGATATGCTTGGAAACTTACTTTCGAAGCAAGCCATTGAAGGAACCAACACCGAACTTTCGCTGGAAGGATTGCCCTCCGGGATGTTCCTGGCACAAATTTTCGACCAGCAAGGACAATTGATAAGTCAGGAAAAATTGAGTGTGGCGCAGCGCTGATCTGGCACAAGTCGTCACTTCAACACTTTTAATTCCACACGGCGGTTGGCTTTCCGGCCTTCCGCCGTTTTATTTGTGGCCACCGGCTGGGTGCTGCCATGTCCCTTGTAGGACAAGCGATTGCTAGTGATATTTTTACTAACCAAATAATCGTAAACCGCTTTGGCCCTGGCAGTGGAGAGCCGTTGGTTATCCGACTCGCTTCCGGTGTCGTCGGTGTGGCCGTGCAAGGCAATCCTCAACATGGGGTTGGCCTTTAAGGCTTCCACCAGGCGGTCTAACTCTTGGTAAGAATCGGGCAGTAGCTCTGCCTTTCCGGTAGCAAAATACACCTCCTGCAATTCTACGGTGGTGCCAGCCGTTAGTCGGTTGAAAGAGTTAGAACCACTCAATTCATCTACTTCTGCCATGGGTTCCAACGATACTTCCATAGGTGGGAGGGGTTGAAAATGAAAAAATCCCAGCTGATCCAGGTTACTGGAAGTTGCCGTCATTACGGGAATGCTCTTGTCGTTTACCAATAACATTTCTGCATACACCGCTTTTTCACCCTTGGCAATTGAAATGAGGTTTTTGCCATTTGGGCTGGCATTGAGGAACCAAAATTTTCCAAAAGCATCGGTCTTTGTGGAATCTACCAATGAATTTCGGTCGCGGTATAAATAGACGGTCCGCTGCGAAATGCCATCTACCGGCACTTTGGGATTGACCAACCGACCTACGATACCGAAACTACCGTTCTCCGATTTCAACTTTTTTACATCGGCCCAACGCAACAGGGGCAAGAAACTAAGGCGGGCCGGAATGTTTTGGAATCCGTACAGATTTTTCTCCACCTCCCGTCCTTTGGCCAAGATAGTCCCGTTTTCTTCCGTTTGATATACATCAAAATAAAACTCGGTGTCTTGTTCCTCAATGCGCACCAGAAAGGGATCTTCAGCAGGTAGTTTTCGAAAAGAGAATTTACCGAGAATATCGGTGGTCTCGGTCCCGATCACTTCTGATTTTTCATTGAGCAAAACGATCTTACTCTGTTGAATTCCTTTTCCTTTAAGGGTTTGCAACCGACCCACCACAACTACCGTTGCTTCATCTTCCGTTTCAGGAGGCAAATGGTCGTCGATGAAAAGGCCAAAAGTTCCTTTGTATTTCTCTATATAATTGTGGTCTACTGAGAGGTAATAGGTTTGCCCGACCTTTAATCGGGAGTAACTCAAGGACAGCTTTTCTTCCGCATAGAGGTCCTGCACGCAATGCAATTCCTTCAGGTCGGCATTCCATAAAGTAAGGTAAGGAAATTGTAGTCCTCCTTCTTTCGACTTGCTGAGCAAGACCTTGACATCTATTTCCGAAGCACGGGCCGTGAAACGAAACCACCGGTTGTAGTTGGGTCCTCCTTTCATTTTGGAAGGCTTGCTGCCTACTCCAGTAGCGCCAACGGTCGTGTATGCATTTTGGGCAGAATACCACCCGGAAAGGTTGTTCAAAAGAGTGGCACCTTCCGGAAAATCATTTGAAACCCGATTAGAGATACACAACCCAAAAGACCCGGAATATTTGGGTTTATTGGTGCATCCCACTCCAATATAATATTGTTCACCCGGAACGAGCTCTTCAGAAAATATGGCTACTGTTCCATAGGTATCTGCATAGGTCTGATCTTTTAAAGGCTTACCTGCCTTATCCACAAGAAATAAATGCGCAAACTGAAGGGTGCCGGCATCATTTCCACTGTGCACGCGAACATCAATTTCTGTAGAGGTTGCCCGAAACGAAAACCACTTTCCAAAAGACCTGGGAACCTGCACTTTTGGCCCTCTCATCAGTTCATCCGATAGCGCTTCAGTGGCAAAGGCCGCTTCTTCCGAACACCAGTTGTTGAGATCATTCAATGGCTGTGCCCCTTGGGGTACTTGAGCATACGTAAGAAAGGGGAGCCAAAAAAGTAAAAATAGAGGAAGTAAAGATTTACCAAACATGGCAGACGAGAGTTGGTTGGGTAGGCACTTCTTCATCCAGCTGACCGAAGCGCGTTATTGGGTATACGCAACAACGCAATGAAAATAGCATTTTCTCGACGAAAATAAGGCCCTAACCGATTAAGGGTTTTCAGGATGGGACGGAAGTGTATTTTATTCTCCGCAAAGTTTGGGTTTCCCGTCGGGGTCAGTCTCGCGCCCAAACCAAACCGTGGCTACTCCCTTTTCAATTCCTACGCCAACCGCATTCCATTTCACCTCTTTCCAAATATCCCTGTTCACAATCACGGCATTGTGGTGAACAGATGTTTTCCAGCCATCTAATGCGCTTTGAGCAGTGGCCGGAAAACGCTCAAATTCTTTGGAGGAACTCCCAAAGGCAATTTCGAAACCCTGTCCTGGGTAGTTGGTCAGTTCAGCGGGTTTGTCCCACATACAAGTGGCAGCCTTATGATCTGCGGTGTAGCAACACCCCGACCATTCACCCTTCATAGACCAACTGTGTGAATTGCATCCGTCCTCCAGGTCAGCATGGTTGGCCAACAAATCTCTGCAGTGGGTTTTGGCCACGTAAGAAAGCGACTTGGACAATGGCACGGCATTGAGGCCACTTTCTTTTCTATATGCATTGATGAAACGGTATAGTTTCATCTCTTCCTGCGACAAACACACCTCATAGCTTTTGGGCTGTTCTACGGAGGGGCCTTCCGATTGACCAACATGCATCCAAAAAAAGAGGCCGAAAACAAAAAGAGTGATAGACATATAAAAAGTCATGGTTTGGATCAAAGTTACCGAGCATTCCTGGCATGGAGAACATGGCACGGCTCCGAGTCATCCCTGAAACTTTTCCATTCCTCTTTCAAAGAATTATTTTAGACCCATTCCTATACCCTATGCCATGAGAGCACTCTTATCCTACTTCCTATTATGCAGTCTATTGTTTGTTAAATGTACTGCTCCAGATAACAACCGCCCCAGTGTGGCTCCGCCTTCCTTTTGGTCCGACTCTTTGGAGCAAGTTATTTTTGAAAGCACTTACTTTCAAAAAGACCTGCCCGCTACATGGTCAAGTCACCCGGAAGTTCGCTACCGCAGAGCAATAGCGCGAAACCTTGCCCTGTTTGGTCAACCAGAACATAAGCACCTCCTCCAGCACCTGCAGTCGGACCAAGATGCACAGGTTCGCACCTGGGCGGCCAAGGCCACCTACAAAACTTTAGAAGCGGAGGCCATTGCCGCCTGGATGGTGAGTGAAAAAGAAGGGAATGTTTGGAAATACCTTGCAGCCTCTCTGGGTAGAATTGGTGACACCGCACACCTGGATTTCATCTTATCTGGTGAACACCCTGAAAACAACCGCAATGCGTGGCTGAGCGGACAAGCAAGAGCGCTCTATCAATTTGGCAAACGGGGCATCACCCGTAAAGAAGGCAGCCGGTTAGCGGTTGCCCTGTTGGGCGAAAACGATCAGGTAGAAGCTCGAAAATACGCGGCCAACTACCTGGCGAGAGCCCGAAACCTTGACTTAACTCCCTACAATAGCACGATTGAAACTGCCTTTCACCAGCAAGAACCTGCTACACAATTGGCCCTGGTGGGAGCGCTTAGCAAAACCGGGGATGCCCGCTTCTTGAAAGAACTCTGCCGCCACGAAAATCCATTGATTCGGGTTAACGCCTTTCGAGGCCTGGCACGTTTTGATTATTCTGAGGGAGTGGCCGAAGCGTTTCAAGCACTCACCGATTCCGATCACCAAGTAAGACGGGCGGCTCTCCGCTTCTTTCAATCCAAAGGAAAGGCAGCGGATGTTTCACAATATTTGAAGATGGCTCAGAATTCAGAGGACTGGGCCATTGCAGCGGGTTTACGCGGCCTTGTTTTAAGCTTCAAAAGCGATCGTGAGGCGGAGGAGCTCTATCAGAACCTGCAAAAGCAAATCAACACAACTCAAAACGTTTTCGAAAAAGCCGCTTTGGTCAAGGCCATTTCCAATTACCCGAGCGCCATAGCTCAATTAAAAACATGGACATTAAACGATTCCCTTCCTTCCTTGGTGCGGCAAGCTGCTTTGGAAGGACTGATCGCTTATTGGCAATCCGAGCCTATCGGCCGTGATTCCATGAATACTGCATTGGAACTTATCCAAAAAGTGTTGGATCAAAAAGATGTGGGCTTAACCTATTTGGCCGCTAACTTTCTCGCTACTATTGATGTAGACTTTGAACCTCTATCGCTTGGGACGGCCTATTTAGACCGAGCTATAGCAGCATGTGATCTTCCTAAAGAAGTAGAAGCGATACAAGCCCTTCTCAAGGCCCGCGCAAATTTAGGAGGAGACCCTGTTGTAGACTGGACAGTGCACCTCCCACCACCTAAAGGTCCGAATTGGTCCATTTTATCCAGCCTGAACCGTATTCCAATCGTTGAAATTGAAACGTCAAAGGGTACCATTCTGGTGGAGCTTTACCCACAAGCGACTCCGGCTACGGTATCCAACTTTGTGACTTTGATTCAAGACGGCACTTTTTCCAACCGCAACTTTCACCGCATGGTTCCTGGATTTGTCATCCAGGGCGGTTGTCCGCGAGGCGATGGGTGGGGTGCTCCGGATTATAGCATTCGAACCGAGGCCATCTTACCATTTGAGGCCGGTAGCCTAGGAATGGCCTCAGCAGGGCCCGACACAGAAGGGGTACAATGGTTTATTACCCACTGCGCTACTCCCCACCTTGATGGGAACTATACCTGTTTCGGTAAAGTGGTTCAAGGAATGGAAGTAGTGCAGACCTTAGAGCAAGGCGATCGGATCGAAAAAATTTCTTTGAAATAAAATGGCGATGGCATCACGGTGCTGGATCTTGAAGGAACTTCATAGGTGGGAATGGAATGGTGACGCCATCGCCGGAGAACCTGGAGGGCATTTTGGGTGATCTCCGGCAAAGTGCAACGTCATTAAGCGGTTCCGACCGATCCACTTAGGATAAGGGTGCTGGTAGGAATGGGCGCTGGAATTGAATTGGGCTGAATTCTGATTTCCGAAAGACATTTCGGATGGTGTGGGTAGTACCGAATCAGTCAGGGATTCCAACTTAATGACGTGTACAATGCGTTGCCGAAGATTCTGGCCGGTGGCCAGAATGGAGTGAAAGTCTTGATCAGCAGCCTTCTTGAAGAACTGCCGGGGCGGGGACGTTTTCCACTTCAGCGGCATCACAGATTTCTTCCTGGTGAAAATCCATGATGTTGCCATAAGCGGGACAACGCTCGTGAGAGCGTCCTAACGTACCACAAGAGCTTAGCAACCAGGTACAACAAAACAGTAAAATAAAGAACAGGGTAGCTTGGCTTTTCATGCGTGGGCCTAACGGTAAAAATTGTTTTCATATGGTTAGGACCCATGCTCGGCGAATTCCACAATAAATTTATTCTTTTTTTTGTTCGATACCATAACAATATAGTTATCAAGCCGTTAAGCTTTCAATTTTTTTCTGATTATTTTTGTGAATACTTAAAATCGCCCTTCCCAAGTAGGGAATTCGTCTTTGCAACCCTAACCGTAGGTTGCCACCCGTTTATCTTCGGGCCAATCACCGGCCCTTCACCAAATCCAAACCACCGGCTTGTTTTTCGGTAAGAAAAAATCGCTTTCTGCCTTATCTGATGAAGTCCTGATTGAACGTTACCGTCCATCGGGTGATGTGGTATTGGTGGGTGAACTTTTTCAGCGCTATGCACATTTAGTAAGTGCCTTGGCACTAAAATATTTGCAAGATCCCAACGAAGTAGAGGATGCTGTTATGGATGTTTTCGAACTGCTGGTGCGGGACCTGCGCACCCACGAGGTCCAAAATTTTAAGGCGTGGCTCTATAGCGTCACAAAAAATCTATGCCTCAAAAAGCTGCGTAAACGGAAGCAAATGCGGCAAAAAGAAGTCCGGGATGTTAATTTTGATCTGGAACTTATGGAATTTCCAGTGGATACGGACCTTGAAGTGGAGATTCGCAAAAACCAACGGTTGGAGCAGCTACAGGAAGCACTTGGTCAGCTGCCGGATCAACAGAAGATTTGTGTAGAACTTTTTTATCTCCAAGACAAAAGTTACAAGGAAGTCGCCGAAATTACTGGCTTCTCGTTGAAGCAAGTAAAAAGCTTCATTCAAAACGGAAAACGAAGATTAAAAGGCTTATTGAGCTGAATTAAGACATGAGTGCCACGCCCTCAAATAATGCACCGGAAGGATACGTTCCCTCGTTGGAAACTTTAACACGTTTTCAGCGTGGCGAACTCAAAGGCCCCGAGTTGGAATGGGTCGAAGCCTGGACTGCAGAATCTCGACTCGGTTCTGAAGTAACGGAGTTTATTCAGCCTGCTCAGCTCAAGAACCTGACTGATATTACTGAACGGGTCAACCAAAGAGTTGCGGCCAAGGTTAATCAACCTGGAGGAGGCTGGACTTCCTGGAAGTTACCTGCATTGGTTGTGCTGATTCCAATTTTGGGGTTAATCACCTGGAGCCTTTGGCCAACCAATCAAATGGAAGTCCCACAAGACACTTCCAATCAGCAAAATGCGGTAGTCTTAACCGATTCCCTCAGCAGCGGAGCCTCACTAAATGAAGAACCTTTGCCATCTGATGTGGAGGAGCCACCGTCTGCCACCGTCTCCAATACTAAAATAGCTACCCCCGCTTCCAATAAGGAGGAGTTAGCACAAGGAAGCGTAAACGAAGTTGTACCAGAAGCAAGCGATAGCGACTTATCATCTGCAGAAGCAACAAGCAACGGAGATCAGGAAATTACTCCAAACACCGCTGAATCTCCACCGATGAGTGCCCCTCCGGTGGTGCGCAAATCACCAATGCTTCAAGTAGTAGCCGTTGAGATTTTGAACATTCACCCTTTCGACCCTTCTACTCGCAAGGAAAAGAAAGACCGGGATAAGAAGCGTCAGGGGATTGACGGCCCACCTTTGGGAGAGAAGAAAAAGTCTTCTAAAAGCAACGGTGGCAACATTGCAGTACCAGAATTTTATGGTGGAGACAGTGGGCTAAAAGATTACCTGCGCAACAACCTGGGTGATATTCAAAGGAGCAAAATACCGGTTGACCGGAAAAATATTGTGATCCGATTTTCGGTAACATCGAAAGGAGAACTCCACGATGTGGAGATCATGACTCCGGTATTACCGGCCATTGATGAAAAAGTGATGGAGCTCATCCGCAATATGCCCAAATGGAAGCCTGGCCGCAACGGCAAACGCGGTGCGGTAAGCTACATGGTTTCCATTTCACTCAACTAAAACAGTTCGAGCAAACGCCTTTTGTCTAAGAAAATTTGTTTGGGAGGAAGGCGAAGCTTAACCCTCAAGCACTTCAAAGGGGAGATCTAACATTTCTGCAAACTCTTCTCCTGCCTCTTGCGTAGCCTCATCGTCTTCGTGGTAATACCATTTAACCGAAACCTGATGGCCAGCATTGAATATTTTATTGAGCAACAAGAGAATGTCCACGACCATTTTTTGGGAGGTCGTGTTGAAATAATCCAAATTGACGGTTACCTCGGTACTGGGATTCGGTTCGGAAGCATAAACCGTTAACCAATCCAACACCGGCTCATAAAAACGCTGAGCATCTTCCGGATAGGAGTGGCCGATCAAGGAAAATTCCCCATTCAATTTATCCAACTTTATTTCTGGCGACTCTTCTGACCCTGCTCGATAAAACCTTTTCATAGGGGTAATGCTTGAGCAACGAAATTACATTTTTTTGCTGCAAAGGCCATTCATACCCAAACCTCGCGGCACGAAGCTTGTTTCAGAAGGAAAATCTTTAATTTCCAATTCAAATAATTTTTATCGAACTATGAAAGCATTGGTGTTTGGTCTTAGTCTTTTGATTGGTCTGGTGGCGAGTTCCACCGTAAGTGCCCAAAAAGCTGACGATGTGGTTGGAGTTTGGAAAACTCAAAACGGAAAATCACACATAAAAATCTTTAAGAAAGGAACGAAGTACTATGGCAAGATCATTTGGCTGCAAGAACCGAACAACGAGGACGGCAACGCCAAAAAAGATAAAAACAACCCGGAGGAATCCCTACAGAGTCGCCCACTTATGGGCATGGAGTTGCTAACGGGCTTTTCTTTCGATGGAGATGATGAATGGGAAGACGGTAAAATTTATGACCCTGAAAGCGGTAAAACCTACAGTTGTGTGATGGTGCTTGATGAGGGAGAACTGGAAGTTACCGGATACGTTGGGTTTTCGTGGATTGGTAGAACTGTTCGCTGGACCCGAGTAAAATGAACCGCACACTCCTTTTCGCTTTCGTATGCCTGTTTGGGCTGATGTGCTCATCTCATTTGATGGCTCAAAATCAAGCTCCGGTTATCTCCAACCTGGCGGTCGTCAACAATGCAACACAAAACCAGCTGGTAGTGACATTCGATGTAAGCGATGCAGAAAACGACTTGCTCGAACTTCAACTTTCCATTTCCGATGACTTCGGGCAAACTTACCTGGTGACTTCGGGCACAATTTCGGGCGATCAAGGTTTCCCTATGTTTCAAGGCAATGGCAAATCCATTGTCTGGAACTACCCCAGCAGCGTTACGTCACTCCAAGGTTACAAGGTTAGGATAGTGGCCGACGATCGTCAACCGGTAGACCTTGCAGCATTGTTGCAGCAAGTCGACAGCAATCGAATGCGTCAAAACCTCACTTTTGTTCAAGGCATTCGGCATTATTCGGCCAATCCCAGCCAACTCGAAGCGGTGAAAGATTCGTTAGAAAGGCTGTTTCTGGTGAACGATTGGCAAGCTGACCGTCAGGCTTTCACTTTCAGCAACTACAATGCGCACAATATTCTCGGGCGGAAACCGGGCCTTTATGAAGAATCTAAAACCTATGTGCTCGACGGCCACTTTGATGGCGTCAATGATTCTCCCGGGGCCGATGACAATGGCTCGGCCGTTGTGGCGTTGATGGAAGCCGCCATCGTTTTAAAAGATCAACATTTTGGCCGCTCTCTTCGCCTCATTGGTTTCGACTTTGAGGAGTCGGGCTTGGTGGGAAGTCAGGAATACGTTGCAAACGGTATCGAAACCTGGGAAACCATTGAAGGGGTGATCAACCTGGAAATGATCGGATACTTTGACAACGCGCCCAATTCCCATTCTTTGCCCACGGGATTCAACTTGCTTTTTCCCGATGCTTACAACGCGGTGGCCAACGACAATTTTAGAGGCAACTTTATCGCCAACGTTGCCAATACTGCTTCCAACGACTTGAAAGATCAGTTTGACAGCTGTGCGAATGCACTCGTGCCCAATCTACGCGTGATTTCACTGGCAGTAAGCGGAACCGGCACCGCCGTTCCTGATCTAAGACGTAGCGACCATGCTCGGTTTTGGGACGCTGGCATTCCCGCACTTATGATCACCGATGGGGCCAATTTCAGAAATCCCTACTACCACAGCCCGGCTGATACTTTGGACCTTCTCGATTTTGGATTCATGCGGCAGGTGACCCAAGCTGCCCTTGCAACCCTAGTCAAACTGGCCGATATACGCCACGCCGATGTGGTTTCCACCTGGGTAGAACCACTTTCTACGGTAGGGAATGCGAAGCTTTCTGCCAAAAGTGTCAAGGTTTTCCCCAACCCCAGTCAATCTGAGCTCTTTTTGGGTTTTCCAAGGGTCACCACTCAAATCCAGACCGTTGTGCTCTTTTCCCTTTCGGGAAAACTTTTGTGGCAGCAAACCCTTTCACCGGGTCGCAACAATTATCAGCTCGACTTATCAGAAATGCCATCTGGAGCTTATGAGATCGTGATTTCTGATGGAGAATCGCGCGAGAACCATACGTTGATCATCCAGCGCTAAGCGGATGAAAAATATGGTCATTTTCCAATGAGCAAAGCTAAACCTCATGAGATACAACGTTGTAGCTGGGTGAAGCACCCCCTGGACTTCTCCTACCACGATGAAGAATGGGGTGTTCCGGTACACAACGACCGAACCTTATTCGAATTCTTGGTCCTGGAAGGTTTTCAAGCCGGATTGAGTTGGTCTACTGTTCTGGTAAAGAGGGAGCATTTTAGAACAGTTATGGATGGCTTTGACCCTGAAAAAGTGGCGAAGTACGGTGCATCCAAAGTTGAGTCTTTACTCAACGACCCGGGCATTATCAGAAACCGTTTAAAAGTGCAAGCTACCATCAACAACGCGCGATTGTTTTTGGAAGTTCAACAAACCTTTGGCTCGTTTGATCAATACATCTGGCAATTCACTGATCATCAGGTAATCAAGCGTGGCTGTCAAAATGCCAATGAGGTACCCGATCGAACACCCGAGTCGGATGCCATGAGCAAGGACTTGAAAAAACGTGGATTCAAATTCGTTGGCACCACTATTTGTTATGCCTACATGCAGGCCACTGGCATGGTGAACGACCATATCACCTCTTGTTTCCGCTACTCCGAGGTGGCCAGACTTTCGAGGTGAAAGCAGTTTTTAAACCAGTAATTTGGCATTATTCCTCAGAATTGCTAAACTTTACGACCACCGAGTCAGCAACACTTTTTTTCTATGCCAAGCACTACTTTTGAGAACCTCGCCGAGGAGAAACGCACCCTGATCCTCACTACTGCTTTGGATGAGTTTGCCGCCAACAATTTTCAGAATGCTTCTATCACCAACCTGGTGCGCACCCTGGGAATTGCCAAGGGGAGCATTTATCAATATTTCTCCAACAAACTCGACTTGTACCTTTACTTGATTGAGTTGGCAGAAAGCGTTCGAAAAGAGTACTTAAGCCGCATCAAAATCGGTCCGGAAGACCATTTTTTCAAGTGGCTACGAGAAGTGCAGTTGGCCCAAGTTGTGTTTGAGATGGAAAACCCACGCTATGGTCGCCTCTTGAAGAATGCTGCGCAAGAAGTAAATACTCAAGGAATTGGGGACATTGCCAACAACCTGCGCCAAAACGAACTTACTTTTTTTCGCAAGGCGCTTAAAAAGCAGCGGAAAAAGGGAAAAATTCGGAAAGACACATCGGTGGAGTTGCAGGCGCATGTGCTAAAAGAGGTGAACGATAGCTTGTCGGGATTCTTCTCTGGTGCAGTTGTTAATAACTCGAAGAGGAAAAAAGCACCTTCTCGAAAGGCGGTTAAAGCGTCTTTGAAAGAGTTGGCCATTTTACTCGAGCGTGGATTGAGCGACTGAGGCCCCATATTGGCTTTAAAGCCTTCTATTGCTGAATTACGTTAAGTAACTTACTGCTGAAATCCAATTTTTATTACCCTGTTTTTTGCACAAAATTTGGTGAATTAAAAGCAGGGACCAACTGGTCAACTTCCCATCGGGATTCGACAAATTTGTTTTGAGTATCTCCCTCTTTGAGAATATTCTGAGTTGAATCTTAATCCGGTAAGCCTGCCCATGCCACGTAGGAAAAAAGCATCAAAAATCTACGTTTTTGATACCTCCGTAATTCTTTACGACCACAATTCGATCTCCAATTTTGAAGACAACGATGTGGCCATTCCGATCACTGTTTTGGAGGAGCTCGACAATTTCAAGAAAGGCAACGACACCAAAAATTTCGAAGCCCGCGAGTTCATTCGTTTCCTCGACAAGATTTCGGGCAACTACTCCTTGCAAGACTGGATTCCTCTTGAAGGCAAAAACAAGGGGCGGTTTCGGGTGGTGATGAACGGCCATCAGTCGGCAGTAAACGCAGAAAAGGTGTTCGATGGAATTAAGGCCGACCACAAGATTCTGAATGCCGCAATGAGCCTGCAAGCTGAGGAACCAGACAAGAAGGTAGTGCTGGTTACCAAAGACATTAATTTGCGCCTCAAGGCCAAATCGCTCAACCTTCCGGCCGAAGATTACGAAACCGGAAAGGTAAAAGACCTCGATAACCTCTATACTGGCAAAACGATGGTAGAGGGGTTAAAAACCGACATCATAACCGAGATGTACGATAAGGGGCAGATTGAACGGGAACGGGTTTTAACCGAAAAACCAGTAGACAACCACTACTTCATCCTGCGCAACTCTACTAAGTCTACGCTGGGATTTTACAACCCACAGGAACAAACCGTTCAGCGAGTAGAGAAGGTGCGCACTTCCGGCATCGAACCTCGGAACGCTGAACAGACTTTTGCCTTACATGCGGTGATGAACCCTCAAATTAAACTGGTGACTTTGCAAGGTGTGGCTGGTACAGGGAAAACCTTATTGGCCTTAGCAGGATCTATTGAGCAACGCCGAAATTTTAAGCAAATTTACCTTGCAAGGCCCATCGTGCCGCTGAGCAACAAAGACATCGGTTACCTGCCCGGGGACGTTAAATCGAAGCTTAATCCTTACATGGAACCTTTGTGGGACAATTTAAAGTTCATCAAGAACCAATTCAGAGAGACGGACAAAATCTACAAGCAAATTGACGAGATGGTGAACAAGGAAAAGCTGATCGTTACGCCATTGGCCTACATTCGGGGACGCAGCCTTTCCAATGTCATTTTCATCGTTGACGAAGCGCAAAACCTAACTCCACACGAAGTAAAGACCATTATTACCCGTGCTGGAGAGAATACCAAGATGATTTTTACGGGAGATATCTACCAAATTGACACGCCTTACCTTGACGAACAGTCGAACGGTTTGAGTTACCTGATCGATCGACTTAAGGATAATGAGTTGTTTGCACACGTAACTTTGGAGAAGGGAGAACGTTCAGAATTGGCCAATCTGGCCAATGAATTGTTATAATAACTCTTGTTTTATCGAAATAAATTATAAATTGTAGCCGAAAATCAGAATTTTTAACCTAAACAGAATTGTATCATGAGCGTATCGCAATATGACAAAATGCATAGCATTCTTGCAGATGCTGAAAAAGACTTCGACAAGTTTTATAACAAAGGCAACAAAGCCGCTGGAACCCGCGTCCGCAAGGCGATGCAAGACATCAAAACTCTCGCTCAAGATATCCGTAACGAGGTAACTAACATCAAAAATTCGTAAGGATATCGGCCAACCACCGAACGAACGATATTTATGTATCAGGCTTTCTGAGGTTTCAGAAAGCCTTTTTTTTGTCCAAAATTTAGGCCCTCACACCCTGGTCTTCCCCTGTTATGCCGAAATGATTCCGATTTTCCCTTAACTTTAGGTACAACAATTGTCCCGATTTGGGGTTATTGTGGAATCTAACTCGCTCGAAAATTACTCCAATTCCTCTTTGCCATGAGCGCAAGGAGCCTGACCATACTCTCCGCCCTGTTGCTGTGTTTTTCCTTCGGAATGAACGCGCAGGTGAACTGGTTTCCTAAAGTCGAAAAACCAACAGATTACGACTGGAAGTCTGCCAGAACAGAAATCTATTTGGGAATTGGCACCGCCAACTACCTTGGAGAATTGGGCGGCTTAGACCGGGAGCGGTCTCCACTCATCTTTGATCTTGAGCCCACTCAGTTTAAATATTCCTTCTCAGGTGGGTTTCGCTATTACCTTCAGTACCAACACGCCCTCACCACCACTTTTTCTTATGCCCGGATTACCGGAGACGACAAGTTGACCAATTATCCCAATCGAAACGGCCGCAACCTTCATTTTCGCTCCCCAATTGTAGAGCTGTCCACCCGCTATGAATTTCATTTGTTACGGCCCATTGTTCGACACACAATGAACATCAACCGTACGGTTTCTTTTAATGGCCGTCGGTTTGGCATATTTGGGTTTGTGGGAGTCGGAGCATTCTACTTCAACCCCAAAGCCGAGTTTGGCGGTGCCTGGATTCCGCTTCAACCCTTAGGGACTGAAGGCCAGGGTCTACCCGGAGGACCTCGCCCCTATTCGCGCATTGCCATTGCTTATCCGATTGGTTTTGGCTTCACTTACCAATTTCACCGTTATTTACTTGGCTTCGAGTATGGCCTCCGCCTAACGAGCACCGACTACTTAGACGATGCCAGTGGCACTTATTACAACAACGATGTGATTCGACGGGAACGAGGCGAAGTGGCCGCCTACCTTGCCAATCCCTCAGAAGGCACCGAGAATCCTCAATGGTATGAAGAAGGAAGTGTTCGTGGCAACCCCAAGGACAACGATGCCTATATGTTTGTTCAGATCACTTTTTCGCGGTCTACAGCTGGAGTGGTTCATTTGAAGCGACCCAAATTGAAGCGGAAGAAGGCTAAGTTTGCCGCCAAAAACCCGAAAGACAAACGGCGTACGGTACGCAGGAAGAAAAAAGCCCGCAAAAACAACTCTGCCTTCCGATAATTCCCCCGAAAGGTACTTCCCTACTTAATTTAGAATTCAATCCGATATTGGATGAGCGGAAAGATGCCCAACTGGTTAATGGTTTGCACTTCACCGGTAGAGCGGTTGAACCTTTTGGTATAAGGATTCTCGCGGTCGGTCAGGTTTTGCACATCAAAGGCAAACTCTTGAGAAAACTTGGCTGCTTCTAGTCGAAAAGCCACCCTAATGTCTGCCCGAGCATAATTTTTAAACCGCTCTGAAAAAGCCTCCTCCTCCACAAAAACCGTTTCCGCCTCTCTAATGGAAGCTTCTACGTCTACTGGAGTAAAGCGTTGCCCTCCGGCTGCTGTGAAGCGCAGATCAACCAGAATAAGCTTATTGTAGCGTTTGTTGGTCACTCCTGGTTGTAGCTGAAACTCTTTTCCACCCAGGATATTGAAAACGTAGTCACTATCGAAAGCACCCTCTCGTTCAATTCCATCGCTTCCTTCGTAGGTAGATTGGTACAATGAGGTGGTCGTTAAGAAGTAATACCCCCGATCCAGAAAGCGCTCTAAGGTCAGCTCCACGCCATAATTTTCACCGGTTCCTCCATTTTTTAAGTAATCTGGAAAACCACCCGAGAAGGAACCTGCATTGAGTGACGAAAAAGAACTGGGCGTTTCCTCCACTACTGCATTGAAAATTCGCTGGTAGTAGGCCTCAGCCTTCAACCGCATGTTGGGCGAAAAGCTCCAATCGTAGCCTACCACCAAGTGGTGACTTTTGGTAAAGTCGAGGTCCTCGTTGGGACGAATGTTCGTCCCGTCGGGCTGCCGAACCTCCCGGAAATAATTGTAGAGCTGCAGCATCTGGCTGTGCAAACCGTAGGCAAAGCTCAGCGATTTACTGGCATCTAACTTCCATTTCACACCCAAGCGAGGTTCTAAGGAGGTAGCTCCACTTAACGCTAAATAAGAGAAGTTGAGCCCGGTATTGACCGTCAGGTTATCCGTAGGACGGTATTGCCACTGCAGGTAGGGTGAAATCAATTGCGTAGATCCTTCATAGTCTGTGAGCACCTGAAAATCATCACGAAGGGTGACAAAAACACTGTCCTGCAAACTGGAAATGAAGTGTTGCACGAATGCACCTGCCCTGAAATTATGCTTTGCACTCAGCTTTTTGTTGAGCAAAAAGGAGGCAAAAACTATGCTGTTGGTAAGGTTTTGTCGGTAGAAATCGAACACTTGGTTGTTCTCCAGACCGATGGAATCTACAATGTTTCGGTTGGTAATTCCGGTAGCGGCAATGGAGACCTTGGAATACGTAGAATTGTTGAATAAATAAGTGTGTTTCACACCGATCACCCCTTGTCGCGACTTCACATAAACGTCTACATCATCTCCGGTAAACAGGTTGTCATCCTCTTCCGATTCTTCTTCTGAATCTTCGCTCGCCACAAAATCAATGTTACTGCTTCCACCCAATCCGAAAATAGACAGGTTGCCGTATTTACGTGAGGGAAAGTTAAACTTGAAGGTCAAATCCTGATAGTAAGGAATCGCCGTACCCGTACCTACTTCCAACCCCAGTTGCGACACCAAACTAATGGTGGAATAGCGGTAGTTGATCAGGTAAGAAGACCGCTTTTCACGCGAAAGTGGGCCTTCTGCTCCAAACTCAAATCCATTGAACCCTACCTGGCCCAAAAATTCGTGTTTCTGATCGTTTCCGCTCCGCATTTGCAGGTCAAACACCCCACTCAACGCATTGTGATACTCCGCTGGAAAAGCACCGGTCAAAAAATCCGAATTGGACAACACATTATTGTTCAAGATACTTACCGGTCCTCCAGTTGATCCCAGCTCTCCAAAGTGGTTGGGGTTAGGAATGTCTACCCCTTCTAAGCGCCACAGGAGCCCAACCGGCGAGTTTCCACGGATCACAATGTCGTTCACCGCATCGTTTCCACCTCGTACACCAGCGAAATTGCTGGCCATGCGGCTCACATCGTTTCGGGCTCCGGCATAGCGTTGACTTTCCTCAATGGAGAAAGTACGCGCGCTGGTAGTCGCCATTTTATTGAGGGTTTCGGTCTTATCCCGGCTGGCTTTGATCTCCACTTCCTTGGTGGTAATCACGCTTTCTTGAAGCTCAAAATTGATGACCAATTCTTTTCCAGTGGACAAAGGGAGGTTGGACCGGGTTTGAGGTACATACCCCACAAAAGAAGCTTGCAACGTGATGCGTCCAACAGGAACATTGGGAATGGAATAGTAGCCATCCATATCGGTGGCAGCTCCAAGGGTTTGCTCTCCACTGATCACAACCACGTTTACGCCGGGCAGCGACACTTGTGACTGTTTGTCGAGTACGCGTCCTCTCACGGTTTGGCTCAAACCTTGGTCCTGAGCCAGGGTTGGAACAGAAACCAAGAGGGAAAAAACAAGAGAAAATATGAATAGGATTGATGACTTCATGATGAGGTTGGCTTGTTTGACACAACAAAGAAATTGAGAATTAAGTAACCCGTATTGCCAAAGCCGATCAACCGGAAAAATGTAGGAGTGAACCGGATCAATCTTGCACGAACAGGAATCCATTGCCTTGTCTTTCGCTTGTTCACAACGGTTTGCGTATGCTAATGGAGGTTCACAACTGCGCTTAGAGCAACCTTTTGGCACCAAGTTTCGTTTGGATAGCTCTATGTCCTCCTCAAAAGAGGGTTTTCACCATGAGCACCTCCTTTAAAAAACGCATTCTATTAGTGGAAGATGACCCCACTCACGCTTTCATCATCCGCAAGTTTATTGGCCAGGAATTCCATCTCGACCACGCCAATAACGGACAAACGGCTATTGAACTGCTGATGCAACAACCTTATGCATTGATTCTTATGGACATCGACCTGGGCCAAAACAACCTTACAGGAACGGAAGTACTACAAAAAATTCGAGACAAGCAGGAGTTCAGGAATATTCAGGCGATTGCTACCACTGCATTTGATAGCCCGGACGCCAGAGAACGTTTATTGTCCGGTGGATTTAACCTTCACATGGCCAAGCCCATCACCAAACAAGTACTACTCGATGGCATTACCGCCCTGTTAGGGATGTGAAACCGGGAGTGCGCCATGTATTTGTGCAATCTTCCCGTAACTTGCAAAGGTGTATGACGTTGCCATATTAGGAGGAGGTTTAGCCGGTCTGGCCAGCGCAATTGGCTTATCGAAGGCCGGCATTTCCGTGGTTTTGATTGAAAAAAACCGCTATCCTTTTCACCGGGTGTGTGGCGAATATGTATCGCTGGAGACGTTAAACTACCTGAAAGCACTTGGTTTTGATCCCTTTGCAGCTGGTGCAGCCCACCTGAAACGCCTGCAAGTTTCCGCACCCTCGGGCAACACCTTGGAATGCAACCTTGACTTGGGAGGTTTTGGGCTTAGCCGCTACCGCTTTGATCTGGAGTTGGTGCAGCTGGCACAAGCGGCAGGAGCTACCCTCCACACCCGGGAAAAAGTGAATGCGGTCGACCCGAATGGCAATGGCTACCGCATCAAAACTTCGGAACGTGAAATTTCTGCCCGAATAGTGATCGGGGCATTTGGTAAACGATCCACCCTCGACAAATCCTTAGAGCGCTCTTTTCTGCAAAAAAGATCTCCATATGTGGGCATCAAATACCACATCCATTACGACCAGGAGGATGATCTGATTGCCTTGCACAACTTTAAAGACGGTTATTGCGGCATTTCACGCATCGAAGACGAAAAGTACTGCCTTTGCTACCTGGCCCAAAACCGACACTTGAAAAGGCTGCGCTCTATTCCTGAAATGGAGAAACAGATGCTCCGTACCAACCCACACCTCGATCGTATTTTTGTAAAGGCGGAATTTCTGTGGAAGCGTCCGGTAGTCATCAACGAAGTATCTTTTGCTCCCAAACCTTTATTGGAACAAGGAATTTTCACTTGTGGAGATGCTGCTGGAATGATTGCACCATTGTGCGGAAATGGCATGGCAATGGCGTTGCACGGTGCAAGCCTGCTTACCGGGCTTTTGGTCGATCATTTTTCTGGTAGGCTTTCGATTTCGGAACTGGAACAACGCTATGTTAAAGAATGGCGGGCACTGTTTGCCCTACGACTGCAGGTTGGTAGGAATGTGCAACAACTGTTTGGAGCTCCTGTAACCACCGAATGGGTAGTACGCTTGTTCAAAGCGCTACCGCCCCTCACCCGAGCGGTGATGAAACAAACCCACGGAAAATCTTTTGAAGCATTTGCCTATTAAATCTCCACGAAGGCAATCAAAGTAAAGAAAGCGATCATCGCTACCGAAGATATCAGGTTGAGTCGCATCGTAGACCTAAAATCGGCCCTTTCGGGATGGTTCCAGGTGCGCCACAACCACCAGGCAAAATAGCCTATCGGCGGAGCCAAAAACGCCTGGAAAACTAAGAAATATCCAAAATGGTGGAAACGCTCGAAATAGAAAAGAAACCCTAAGGCTGCCATGCCAAAAGCCAGAGCGGTAAACACAAAAGTGCCGCGAATACCCAATATTCGACTCAGTGTTTTGTCGCCTCTACGGGCGTCTTCTTCGTGTTGGTAAATCTGAGTCATGGGGTAAGAGCCGGTGAGCAACAAAGTCATCAGCAGAGCCGGCAACCAGATGTCCATTTGCAATGCCGCTCCCCAAGACAACCCGTCTAAGGCCACCAAGGTCATGAAGTAGGTAACCGCCCCCTGGAAAAAACCTACGACTAACAAACCGCCAATGGGATAGGCTTTTAACCGAATTTTATCGTGACTGTAGGCCTTGGAAGCCAAACCATAGAGTAACAACAGGACCACAAACTCCCAACCGAAATACATGCCCAAAAGGAGTGCGAAGCCATCAAAAAGCAATGAGGTTCCCAATAAATCACGGGTGACTTCGGGCGGTTTTTCCAACCCGCCAATGCTGTCTTCGTCTTTATCATAATAACTGTTGTAGCCGTTGCTCGCCGGATACAAAAACAGGTGAAGGATAACAAACAACAAGAGGTATTCCCAGTAGTTGGAACTCGCTGCCTGACTGGCTGCAAAGCAAAAAACCGGAAGCAGAAAAACCGAGAAAGGAATGCGAAGATGCAGAAGAGTGGACCGAGTTATCATAACTTTGATGGAGCGTAAGATAACCATTCTGCGGGGAGTCCCTGCCTATGCCGAACCGATTCATTACCCATATAGGGACTGCCACACCTCCCACCCGTATCGTTCAAAAAGATGCCGCACAATGGATGAGTCGTGCACTTGAGCTAGACCGCTCAAAAGATCGCATTCTGAAAACCATCTATCGGGCCACAGCTATTGAGTCGCGCTTTACCGTGCTTCCCGATTATGGACAAGAAGCAGGGTTCAACTTCTTTCCCAACACCAGTGGATTGGCACCTTTTCCAGGAACTGCCGAACGCATGGAGATCTACCGAAAGGAGGCCCTACCCTTGTGCATAGCGGCCATTCGCAATGGAATTCCGGAAGCTGAGCTTTCGGGCATTACACACCTGGTAGTGGTAAGCTGCACCGGTTTTTATGCTCCAGGAGTGGACATTGAGCTCGTAGAAGCACTTCGCCTGCCTGCATCGACTCAGCGCACCATGGTTTCCTTTATGGGGTGTTATGCGGCATTTAATGGCCTAAAAGTGGCGGATGCATTTTGCCAGACCAACCCCAATGCCAAAGTATTGATGGTTTGCGTAGAATTATGCACCCTGCATTTCCAAAAAACATGGACGGAAGACAACTTGATTGCCAACGCTTTGTTTGCCGATGGCGCGGCTGCAGCCCTTGTCCAAAACCATCCTAAAGGAGAGACAAACCTGGAATTAACGCACTTCTACTGCGACCTTGTTGCGAAGGGAAAAACCGATATGGCCTGGAACATTGGCAACACCGGATTTGAAATGCAACTTTCTTCTTATGTTCCCAACCTATTGGAATCGGGCCTTAAAAACATGCTGCAAGGCTTGAACTTTTCGCCAAAATCGGGTTTTCGACTAGCTGCACACCCTGGTGGTAGAAAAATCCTGGAAGCCATCGAACGCGCACTGGACTTGGACACCAGCGCCAACCAAGCCGCCTATTCGGTGCTCAACGCTTATGGAAACATGTCGTCCGCTACCATTTTGTTTGTGCTCAAAGCCCTGTTGGAAAGCCCGGAAGCGCTACAATCCAATGACCCCATTTTGAGCATGGCTTTCGGACCTGGCTTAACCTTGGAATCGGCTTTATTACGTTACCACGACCGTACTCCATGAGCCGGTTTTCGCAACGTTCTTCAGAAACGGAGTTGATGGACGACCTGGAGTTGGCCAATGACGCCTTACGCAAGAACCTCGACGAGCTGGAAACCATCAACACCTATTTGGGAGGCAATGCCGTTACGCTAATGGGTTTAAACCAGCTTTTGTTGCCCAACTACCCAAATAGTGATCGCACGATTCGCATTGCTGACCTCGGCTGTGGTGGTGGCGATGGCCTCCGAGCCATGGCTCGATGGGGACGGAAAAAGGGAGTAAAACTGGAACTCATTGGAATTGACGCCAATCCATTCATGCTCGAATATGCCAACGAAAAGGCTCGAAACTATCCGGAGATACAGTTTGAACAGCACAACATTTTTGATCAAGACTTCCAACGGCAGCCGTACGACATCATCACTTGTAGCCTTTTTTGTCATCATTTCTCCGATGAAGAATTAGTACGCTTTTTTCAGCAGTGGTACCAACAAACTTCCATGGGTGTGGTGATCAACGACATTCATCGGCATTACCTGGCCTACCATTCTATTTATTGGCTCACCCGGATCTTCCGAGGGTCTTATCTGGTGAAAAATGATGCGCCACTTTCGGTGTTGCGGGCGTTTAGCGATAGGGAATTGAAAGAGCTTATGGCTCAAGCCGAAATCAATCCATTCAAGATGAGTTGGAAATGGGCCTTCCGTTGGCTGCTCCTTTTTGGGAAAGCGGTGAAAAGTTAAATGCCTCCAAACAGCAGGTTGGCCTGTAAACTGCGCAAACGAAGCGTATCCAAAGAATCTGCGTTCACCAATTGACAGTCAAATTGCAAACCCGTCAAGAGGTACTGTCTCCCCTCGCGAACAAGACTTTGAGTAGACTCAATATTGAAAAAGCTCTGCTGCTGTGGCAACAAAATGGATTCGTATACCACCCCACCAATCGTAGTAAGCACGACTTCTACCCTTTTGGTCTGAAAGGGGTCGGCATCAATTGGAGGAAGCAAAAAAGCATAGTTGAAACTATCCATTTCTACGGTTTGCTGCAGGTCTGGGAAAGGATCTTCGAAGGGTACCTGGTGGTTTCGAATGTAAAGGTCGATACGGCCGAAATGGCGCTGGCGCTGATCGATCATAGAAAATTTCCACAACCGTAAGTCTTGGTTATCGACTACTTCGGTCTCTGCCACAACCGAGTCTAATCCTGCGGAGTGGCTGAATGACATGCCATCGAGTTCAGCAGAAAGTACTACAATCGGAGCGCCATCTCGTGGCTCCGGCAACGAATTTTCTTCACACCCCCAATACAGCAATGAGCCAACAAAAGCCAGCAAACCAACAAGCTGATTGCGGAGTTTTAGTCGCATCGAGGAAGAGAATTAGTAAAGCTTCAAGCGGACGTAGACCTGATAGTCACGTTGCAGGTCGGTGGAATTCACGCCATTTTCCAGGGACATCGATTCCTGCGTGAGGTCATTCAAACCCTGGTTCATCCTAGCTCCAAATGCTACCCGACGAGAGGCCTGTAATTCGTAACCCAAGGTCAATCCAAGGCTTACCCGATTAAGGCCATGCATGTATCCTTTCTTAGACCCCAGGTTGGCCTCTTGGTAACCGTCATTGCTTTCTACCACATCCAGGCGTTCGCTGGAAGTGTTGAGCAGGATAGAGGTAAACATCCCTCCGGTGAAGGAGTGCAGGTTGTTTAAACGGTAACGGGCCGAAATGGGCAAGTGAAGGTATTCCAAAGATTGAATGGTGACCTGGCGGGTCACTTCTTCCCTTCGCAAGAAGAATTGTTCTTCAGTGGTAGAAGTTCTCAAACGGTTGCCGTTTCTACGGAGGTAATGTACTTCCCCAATAATGCCTAGACGGGTGTTGATGTTGTAATCCAAGCCCACACCAATGAGTGGTGACAATTCCCAGTTGCCTTCCTCGGTACTGAGGTTGGAAAACCCTTTGCCCCAAGTAGCACCTCCAATGAAAGAGACTTCCCAACGGGCCAATAGTCGGTTCTTAAAGTTTGGAGCTGGTGGCATAGAAGCCAAAACAGCGGAATCTATTTGCCTTACCACATGTGGTGGTACTTCCGCAAAGCCATTTTCATCTTCCAAAAAGCTGTAGTTCCAACCCAAAGGCATGATCGGGCAATCATCCCGGTACACATTGGGTAGGCCAACAAATGGCTTTGATTGGAGCAATCGAAACCGATGATTAATTCGAATCGGGGTTTTAGATGCTCGGGAAGCAAGGGTTGCCTGCACCGGTGTTTCGGTAGGCAGCACAATGGCCTGAACATCGGATACGGCTACACTGCTCGTAGCCAACCAGTTTCTTGTTTCAGCTTGCGCTTGAGCCTCAAAATATTCGTCGGAAAATACTTGGGCAGCGGAAAGTTCTGCGTTTCCATTACCGAGAGGCTCGTAGATGTCAGGGGGTGTTTCGCTTGTAGAAAATACGGTTAAGGTAACTGCAGTAACCACCGAAAGGGTACTGAGGGAAACTCCCGCTATTTTTCCATGAATAAGCTTTCCGAGTAGTACACTTCCCAGAACTGCTTTGGGCAAACCAGCTTGAACAACCTCCCAATTAGCCTCAAGGCCTCTAAGGTCGCCTTGCCCTTCAAAACCATCTTTGAAGTGCTTGTCAATATCCGAACCCGGCTCAAGCATTTGCTACTGCGCGATAAGCAACTTTTTGACGAAGTTGTTCCTGCAATTGTTGGCGACCAATGTACAAATGCCATTTGGAGGTACCCACACTAATGCCCAGTTTTTCAGCAATTTCCTTGTGGGAATATCCATCGAGCGCATACAGGTTAAAAACTGTGCGGCTCATCGGTGTAATATCCTCCAGCATTCGGTACAATTCCTCCACTTCCAGATTGTACAACCCCATGTTGGTTTCTTGCCCGGTTTCAGCTTCGTAATCGAAGTTCATCCGCTCCAGATAACTCTTCTGCGATCGGAGGTGATCCAATGCAGAATTGATCATGATGCGCTTTACCCAGCCTTCGAAACTACCTTTACCCATGGATTGGTATTTCTTGAGGTTTCGAAACATTTTGAGAAAACCAGTATTCAGTATCTCAAAGGCATCGTCTTCATTGCGCGCATATCTACGACAAACCACTAGCATATGACCATAGAGCATTTCATAAAGCTCTTTTTGGGCCTTGCGGTTGTTTCGAATGCAGCGCTTGATGAGATCGGATTGCATGTACTGAAGCTGCCTAAGGGTCGACTGGTTCGAAAGAAAAATATATTGATGCTGGGTGAGTAACCGGGCGAAGGACTAATATACAAACAATTTATTTTCCGGTATCTTATTTTCATTTATTGCCCCGTTCAAATCCTGGTTTTCAGTGGATTTGTACCGATCAATTGCAGGCTTGATCTCATTTAGTTCCAGTGCATTCCCAAGGCCAATAAGTGCGTCTCCTGCGGTCGTTTTCGTATCTTCCGGCCCAAACGACCCTTAACTTTAAACTCATGAGTCAACCCGTCATTCTAGTTCCTACTGATTTTACCAAAGTGGCCGATACAGCCTTGAGTCACGCAGTTCGTATTGCCCGCCAATCCAACAGTGAGATCAAACTTATTCACGTGGTAGACAATGCCGATGAAGTAAAGGCTACCAAAAAGATCATTGAAGATGTAGCCGAACGCGCAGCAGAATGGTATAAATTAAAAGTATCTGGCGCCATTCGAATTGGAAACATCTTTGAAGACATTGGAGATGCTGCAGCAGAATTGGATGCCAAACTTGTTATCATGGGAACACACGGACTGAAGGGCATTCAACACTTGGTGGGGGGCTATGCGCTAAAGGTGATTACCCACTCCCAGATTCCTTTTATCGTGGTTCAGGAAGCGGCCAAAGAAGGCAATTACAAGCGCATTGTTGTTCCGCTCGATTTGTCAAAAGACACCAAACAAAAGCTCGGTATTACCGCCCGGCTGGCAGAGCTCTTTCACTCTGAGATCAAAGTAATTTCTCCTAAAACTTCGGATGAGTTCCTCAACAATCAGATATTCAGGAACATCGCCTTCACCAAAAAGTTTTTGTCGGAACGCAACATCCCCCACACGACAGAGATTATCGACCTTGATGGGTCATTTGCAAACACGGTGATCGGCTACGCCAAAAAAGTGGACGCTGACCTCATTTCGATTATGAGTCATCAAACCATGATGTTCTCTAACATTTTTGGGGAGAGCTATCAGCAAAAGGTGCTCACCAATGATGCTGGGATTCCTGTGATCGCTGTGAACCCTAAGCCTGTTACTGTTTAATTGCCTGTAGATTAGAGGTTACGCCAGTTGGTCAACCTCCGGTATGTTTAGGCATTACGCCTTTTTTGAAGAGCCCGGTTTCCGGGCCTTTTTTCTTTTTATCCTTCCGGGCTATTTTGCGCTTGTTGCGCACAAAGGCATCTGCGTCAATGGACCGTTTCTTTCGCTTGGCGATTTTCGGATTGCTAAAACCCAGTTTACGCCCATGGCGTTTGTTGGCCCTAACACCATCGGGCGCCACACGGTGATCGTTGAGAACTCTATTGCGAGATGAAACTTTGACCGCAAACGGGTCTCCCTGCTTGCGTGACTTTTTGGGCGATCTCACTTTTACAGAAAAAGCATCGCCTTTAGCCGATTTCCGACTGGATTTTTTGGAGACTTTTACTGAAAACGCATCACCTGCCGATTTTCTTTTTTTCGCCTTGCCGACCTTAATGGAAAATGGATCGGAACCATTGGTGCCTCTTTTGGCGCGAACCGGCTTACTGAAGGGGTCCTTACCCGACTTCGACTTTCGCGCTTTGGGAGCTTTCGTGGAAAATGCATCACCTTTGGCCGCCTTTCGGCTTCCCTTTTTTCCACCTCCACCCAACTGTTTTAATGCCAGTTCACCCTCCGCTTCATGCGCAGGTACAACCAACTGATCTGGCAACAGTCGAGGCCTTTGTAGGCTCAACCCCGAAGGCAGGTTTTCTGGCTGAAAAGAGAAACGCCTCCGTTTGCCTCTTGCCTTTTTCCGATTAACCCTTTTACTAAAGAAATCGGTTTTGCCGCGAGCGCGGTCTCTCTTACGGGCTCGGGTAGGCTTCGAATACGAGTACTTTTTCCCGGAATATCGCCCTTTTCGCACCTTACGGGCAAAACTATCGTTCTTGCCCTTCCCAACCTTTGATTTGCGTCTTTTTTGCCTTTTGGGTACCACTCGGCGTTGACTGAAAGCATTTCGCCTTTTCTTTTTCAACGTGCGCGACCGGTTCATATTCCTACCCCGATCGCCCGACCTGGAAAAAGCAGATTTTTCCACCCGATTGCCAGGCACACTGGCACACTGCGTCAAAGAAAACAGAGCAATAGAAAGGAAAATGTAGAGCAGGTAAACGCGCAATGGGGTCGGCTTAGTTAAGTGGCAAAGATATTAACAAAAGTAGGGGTGGTGTTGATAAGAAATCATAACATTTATTCACATTCAATCGTACATATCGAGTCTATTCTTAACAAATCAGCGCCCCATGCAAGCAAAAGAGATTCGTCCGTATTACCAAAAACATTGCCGCTTTAGAATGCGATCTGGCAAGGTTGTATACGGAGTAATCTGGTCAGATGTTCACCAACATTATTTTGCAAGTCATCGGGAGTTCGAAGCCTATCAAAGCGCCATTCAAAACCGGGACAAAGCAACATGCCAACGCCTTCGTTTTCCGGTGGACCTCAACGAAGTAGTTGCGGCCGAACGCTTAAATTAATTTCGTAAGCTTTACAACCGCGCCCTAAGGGTGAGAATAAAGTTTCTTCCGGGTCCTGAAATTCCTGATGCAAATGGTTTATAGTGGCGATCCAACAAATTTTCAACCGCCAGTTGTAATCCAAATGATTTAGACATCTGGTAATTTCCCTTCAAATTCAAGGTATACCAGGATGGTGCTCCATCCACTGTTGCTTCTTCCGGGTTGTCTACTCCTGAAGGAGAATAATCTTCAATGCGTTTCCACCCATTGAACATGGTGAAAAAGCTTCCTTGCACTTTGCCTTTCAAAAAATTGAGCCCCAAACGGCCAAAGGTTGGAGGAATATGGCCCAGCGGAACATCCTCAGAAAGGTCTCTTCCGAAAGTATAGGTATACCGGCCTGCAAAATCAAAAAAGCGATTCAGCTTCCAATCTATACCTGCGGTTCCCCCATAGATCACCCCCCGATTGGAATTGGTGTTGGATTGCAGGTTGAGCATTTGCCCATCAAACATGAGGGAATCTTGACCGTTCAGTTGCACATCTGTGCGCACCATTACATTTTGCAACCAAGAATAGTACCCGTTGAGGTGAAGCTTTAAACGCTTTTCAAAAAAGGATTTGGAAACCGTCAGCTCTGCGTTGTATACATATTCTGGCTTCAAATCATTGTTGGGCACAATCAGGTTGTCGCCATTCTCAAAAATTTTACCGATGTCGTCCACATTGGGAGCTCTAAAACCCGAAGAAGCAACGCCATTGATTTGCCAGCCGGGCGAGGGACGATAAATCAAACCTACACTTCCTGTCAATGCTCCGTTTTTATTGTCGATGCGGTTAAAAGGCAAATCGTAAATGTTGGAATCGATCTCTGCTTGTAGCGACACAAAGCTGTAGCGGGCACCCAGATTGGCAATCCATTTTTTACCAAAGTTCTTTTTGTAACCCAGGTAAACGGCAGCACTTTGCACCTCACTTCCTCCATCGGGATACCGGGTAGCCCGAAATCCGATTTCTTCCGATTCGATGTTTTCAGTAAAAGCATTGGAAGTTACTCCATTGTGTAGCAATTCTATACCGTATTGCAAAGAAGAAAGGGTGTCGATTATTTTTCGGAAATCAGCATTCAAACTGGCCACCTTTACTTCTTCCTCGTTGTGTTGGGTTTGGGATTGACCAAAGCGCCTGCTTATCCGACTCTCCTCAATATCCTGATAGCCAGCCGTTATTTTTAAGGTGTTGAAAAAGGTATTGGAAGAGCGTACAATGGAAGTAAGCGAGGTAAACAGCCTCTTTTGTGGTCCATAGTGCCAATCGGCATACCGCAGGGTAGAGTCGTTGTCAAAAATCGTGAGGCGATCGTACCGCGGCACATTAGAGCTGGTGGAAAACTGGGTATTTAAGATCAAATCAAGGTTGCTGTTTGGCCGGTACAACACCTTTTGCATCACATCGTACTGCTCGTACCCCGACCTGCGCATACGGTTGGGATCGGAGTTGGGCACCATTACATCTTGACCGTTGATGCGGTCGGCGTAGAAATTGATCTTTCCAAAGTCGGGATACGCCGAACTCCGGTTGCTTCCCATTTGCAAGTCGCCAAAATTGGAGTAGGTAATACTGGAAAGGAATCCAATTTTCTTGTAGCCCAGCTCAACATCCGCGTGCGTAGTAAATTCACGCGTAGCACTTGCGCCTCGGGAAAAAGTTTGAACAAAAGCTCGGGTGCTGTCATTTTGCGCCAGTCGAGGGTTTCGCGTTACAAAGTGCATCACTCCACCAAGTGCATCACTTCCATACATGACCGAGCCCGGGCCGAAGAGTACTTCAACCCGCTCCATGTTGTTGTTATCTAAGGTGATGACATTCTGCAGGTGGCCGCTCCGATAAATGGCATTGTTCATTCGAACACCGTCTACCACCAACAACACCCGGTTCGCTTCGAAGCCCCGCAATACCGGACTCCCCCCTCCTACCTGGCTTTTTTGCACCAATACCTCACCGCGTGTTTGCAAAAGATCAGCGGTAGTGGCACTGTTGCTCAAGCGAATTTCTTTGCTGGAAATGGTCTGAATGCGGTACGGAACTTCTGATTTTTTCTCCTCATGACGGGCTCCTACAATGGTCACTTCCCCAATACTCTGGAAAGTACTGCTAAGGATAAGGGTATACCCCCAGTCTTTCAAATCCGACTTCACAATGGTGAAAGATTCGTAGGCAGGGTGCTGGAAAACCAGCGTATCCGTGTCTTTGAATTCGTTTAGAATGGCGAGGCCGGTAGAGTCGGAAAGGGTAGAGGTTTTGCGCTGGGTATCGTAAATGAAAACATTGCTAATGGGCCGAAAGTCCGATTCTGAACGCAGGCGCAACTCTTGCGCCCAAGTGTGGTTGCTGAGCAAAGACAACAACGCAACCAGGCACACCAAAGCTGGTTTCCAAAATCGGACGGTGATGGGTTGTAGCGGTTTCATTCACTCAAAGCTTCAAGCACCCTTCTTGATTTCAACTCCTTGAAGTGTTCCAGGTGAACTTGATAATAGCGTAGCAGTAGGTCTAACAGACTTTTTCGCTCTGTTCTTGAAAATTTTAAGCCGCCAATTGCAGCAAATTTCGTGCCTGATATTGCACCTAAGTGCTCCACCGCTTGCCCGTCAGCAACATCGCGGTGGGTGGGTGAAAAAGAGGAGAAACGGCCTTCGCGGAGATCGAAATACATTTCATTAGGGTGTTGCTGCTCTTGCAGCGCAAACCCTAAAAAACCTGCAAACTTCACCAGAAACCAAAGATGAAAGTTGAACGGACAAGCCGCCACCTGATCTAAGTAGTTGCCACAATCAGCCAGGAAATCGAACAGGTCTTCGTCCGGTTCATCCTCCTCTAAGGATTTGTAGATGACCTCGGCCAGAAAAAACGCCATGCTTTGGCGGGATGGATCAAACGGAATGGATTGATAAGGAACCTCCAATTTGATTTCTTTAATGCGGTGGAGCGTACTCCGCTCGCTTCGGTACACGACCAGATCAAGTTGATTGAAAGCTTGAAACCAACCTGCCTTGGTTTTGGATTTCCGGCTTCTGGCACCGGGCACCAGGTAGGATTGCAAACCGAATTGGCGCGTGTAGATGCGCACAATTAAGCTGCTCTCAGAATACTTGGATTTATGGAGTACGATGCCCCCCGTTTTGTAGAGCATGATGGTAGGCCACAACCGGCCAAAGCGTCAATTCACGAATAGTATTTTCGAAACACAGGTATTTTGTCCCAGTGGATCGCTGCAATATACAAGATACACCCCGGTAGACGCTTTTTCACCATTAAAACTTCGACCATTCCAGGTGGCCTGACCTCCATCGGTAATGGTTTCGTAAACAATGTTGCCTTCTACATCGGTAATTTTCACATTGCTGTTGCGGATGAGACCCGAGATAGCAATTTGTCCGGTATAATCCGGTGGAACCGGATTGGGAAAAGCATACACATCGTTGCACTGAAAACCACCTTCGGTAGCGGTTCCCCGGTAGGCAATTACGCCCTTGTCCGTAGAAAAAATCACTTCTCCATTGTCCGAATCGATGCTGATGTGCAACACGTTGTTGGATAACAGAGGACTATTGTCAGTCGTGAAGTGCAGGATTTCTTCAGTTCCATCTGCCGACATTAGAAATACACCCGCCTTCTCGGTGGCAAACCATTTGCGATCTGCTCCATCCACGGCAATAGAGGTTACCGTTTCGGTTTCCAATAAGATTTTGGTTTGCCCATCTTGCTGTACGAATATTTGCTGGGCATCGATCGCACCGCCAGAAAACACGTCTCCGGGAGAATAGAAAACCGCTACACCCAAGTCAGTTCCTACCCAGATTTCTCCGTCCTGGTCTTCGGCCACACAAAAGGTAGTAGGGCTGGGCAAGTTTCCTCCTCCTGGAGCAGTATTCAAAATCCGGGTACGATCATCGGTAAAATTGTTCAAGGTGCCATTGTCGTCAAACACCAACAAACCCGCCCGGGGCATCACGATCCACTTCCGGTCAAATTGATCGACCATTACCTGACTGAAAAGGTCGGTGCCCGTAGCTGCAGCCAATCCATAAGACACAAAGTTTCCTCCGTTGGTCAGCACAGCCACGTTTTTTTCCACCTTATTCAAAGACATCCAAAGGTTGCCGTTTTGATCAAAGTCGAGCCCTCGAACACCTACCCAATTGAAATTGGGATTGGTGGGGTCTTCTTCTTCCAAAATACTATTGGTGGCATCGAACACACTGGTCACCACACCATCGCGGAACTCGATCAAGCCGGTACCGAATGAGGCTCCGTACACCAAAGAAGGATCTTCAGGATGAACCGCAAAGTTGACAATATCGTGAAGTGGCTCAAGAATAGCATCTGATGATTCAGAGATGAGGCTCCAGGATTCGTCTGTTCTACGGTAAACTTCTGCTGGAAAAAAAGCACTCGATTTTTGCGAAATCACATTGCCCGCAGCTATCCAGAGGTCGCCATTGGAGACCATGGTGCTGCTTGTATTGGCGCGAAAAGGGCCTTCCGGCGTAATGACATCGTATTTAAAATCGTCGATCACTTTCACCAAACCCTGGTTTCTATCGGCAATCCACATGGTACCGTCGGTAGCCATTGCAATGTGTTGAGGCGATGGCGGAAGCTCAGAGAAATAGGAAAAAATGTTTTGTACTGTTTCAAAGTCCTTGTTGTAAGTCGTTACTGTATTGGCGTGCGTTACTACGAGGTTCTCGCCCACCACCTCCATGTTTCGATTGTTGAGCCCTGCAAAAACCGTAAAGGGACTCCATTGCTGGGTATCGAAGTCATACACAATGGCACTGTCATTATTGAACACAATACTTCGGTAGTTGGCGTAGAGTTTACCATTGAAAAAGTCAATCTCCTGGAAATAGGGAATACTCGAGTAGGGCAAGTCGGCAAACTTCTGCCAGGAATCAGGTGCCCAAAGTGCCGGGCCGTTCAGAGCGGCAAAGTATATGCCCAAACTTGTGGTGGCAAATAGCTGATTTCCATCCGAGGTAATATCGAACACTTCTAATTGGGAGCCATTTTCCCCAATGAAAAAGGTTTCTCTTACCTCCGGGCTTCCGCCAGCATCAAATCGAATCCAAATGATGCCGAAACCACAAGCGAGGTAGATGTCCTCTTCTAAAAAGTAAATGTTGTAAATGGTCTTAGGGCTTACCTGATTGTCACGCAGTATATCAGCCATGTTGATGACCCGGTTGTCGTTGATGAAATCCAGGTTTCCGTTGGAATATCCTACTACCACAAAACCAGAAGCCGGGTGATAACGCATGACTTCAACTCCTACATCACTAAGTCCAGAAATACTGTTGAGCCGCTCTACGCTGTTGTCGTTCAACCCAAAGGTGAAAAGGCTGTGCGGAGTAGCGGCATAAATGGTGTTTGGCGTAACGGCTACCCATTGGCCTTCACGGTAGGGCAAATAGTCGCGCCACTGCCCTACCCCAACCCCTTGGGCATATAGCTGCCCCCAAGGCAAAAGCAATACCCCGATCAAGGCCCCAATAAAAGGCTTCAGCAGTTTCTTAGACCTACTTTGGTTTCCACTTAGTTGCTTTGTCATGGCTATTGATTTAGCAGCAAGAGTTTGGTAGTGCAAGCTTCTCTGCCTCCTGGCTTTTGAGTAAACATTAAATAAATACCTGAACTGACCGGTTCTCCATCGAACCGCATCTGATCCCAAACCAGACTTTCACCATCCGAAAGGGCTTCGTAAACCAAGTTGCCCGCAAGATCGGTAATTCGAACCACAGCATCGGTTTGTAGCCCGGAAATGGTGATCCCGAATTGGTGTTCAGGTGGTACTGGATTAGGATAAGCGTACACTTCGCTACAATCGATGCGTGAATTGACTTCTGTAAGTGAAAACGCCAGCAAGCCAAGATCAGTACCTATATACATCGTTTGGATGGAAGGATCGTATTCCAGCGCAATGATGGAATTCGAAAAGAGGGGGCTATCCGATTGGGTGAATTGTGCCAGTACTTGCTCTCCTTGCTCGTCAAGGACATATAAACCTCGGTTTTCGGTGCCTACCCATTTGCGGTTTTGGTGGTCTACGGCCAAGGACTTTACCCAAGCATCTTCCGGAATAGCAATAGCACGTGCCGCATCAACAACCTGATTCTCCCAAATGGTTTGTTCAGGATCGACGAATTGAACCAGGCCTGAAGAAGTTCCGATCCATACGTTAGTATCCAAATCTTCCGCAATGCAGTGCAACTGATCGCTCGGAAATCCACCTTCTCCCGAATTTTCGGTAAGAATGCGGGCCCGATCGTCGGACACATCTTCCAGCGTACCTTCTTCCCGAAAGATCAAGACCCCACCACCTCTCGGTAGAATGGCCCATTTGGTTCCGGAACTGGCAATTAAAGTTTGATCTACAATGTGTCCCTCCATCCACTCCGAAAGGTCGAACGTGTGCCACTCGCCCGCAGGAGTTTTTACCGAAAACGGATTGTTGACCGCCGTGTTGGTCACCCAAAGATTGCCATCCCGATCGTGGTTCAAATCGGTGATGCCTATCCAATTCCAAGCCGGGTCAGCGGCTGGCATCCGGGAAAGCGTGCTGTTCTCGTGGTTGTAAGAGCCAATCAAGGTTCCGTTTTGAAACTCCCAAATACCATCTCCCAAACTACCGGCATACACATGCGTCTGATCCTGTGGGTCACTTTCGATAGCAATGAAATCAAAAACGGTATCCAATCGAGAATCCTTCCACCGGTCTACCGATAACCAATCGCCATTGGAAAAACCATAAATGCCTCCTTGGAGCCAACGGTTTCTCCATCCCGAATTTTTACCTCCTGGTGCTACCCAAAGGCTTCCGTTGCGGGCCGACATTCCGGTAATAGCAGAACTCGGAGGCCCAAGCGCCCGCAGCTCTTGAAATTGATTGTCAGTTCCAAAAACCAATCCCTTGTTCAAGTCGGCGATCCAGAACTTTCCCTCATAAAACAAGGCATGTCCCGGTCGTGGAGGAACATCCAATTGATAGTTGGAAACAGCAGATACCGTTTCCCAATTTGCATCTACCACTTGAATCCACTCCGAGTGGGTAATCACCATGCGATTTTCTACTACTTCAAGGTGGTAAGTGCTTTTGTTAGACAGCGTATCCACCACTTGCCAGGCAGAGTCTTTCCAAGTCCACACAGTGTCGGTTCGGTAAGCCTCGTTTCTATGGTTTGCATAGTAGGTTCCTTCTAAGCATGCGATGGCATCCAGTTGCCGTTTTCCCCAGGGCAAGCTTCCGAGATAAGACCAAAAACACGGGTAGGGCAATGTGCCATTGTCCAGCGAAGCAAACCGCGCACCTTTTGGGGTGGCCAACACCATGGTGTTGCCATCCGAAGCAAAATCCAACACTTGCAAAAAACCCTCATCCACTCCTGGGTAATAGAAGTTGCGCACCTCTCTTTTGTCGGGGTCCAGTTCCACCAATCCAAAGTCACAACCGAGATAGAGCCTACCGGCAATCTCTCGAATGCGGTTGATCTTTTTGCCTGAATTGATCGAAGTCAAACGTATGGCAGGTAAGTTGAATAAGTTTCCATTGGAGTAGAAGTCAACATCTCCCGATGCATACCCAATCACCAATTGATCACTGGCATGATGGTAAGCCATTGCCGTAATGTCGAGGTTGGATAATCCTTGCACCTTACTCAATCGTTCTAACTCCCCGGAGGAGCGATGGTATACCAAAACACCATTATCATTGGCAGCAAACGCCTGGTTGGGACTCACCGCTACCAAACGTCCTTTTTGGTAAGAAAGAAATTCTTGCCAATTACCAATGATCGAAGACTGTGCAAAAAGATTACCCACTATATCTACAAGAAATAAGGCGAACAGCAAATATTTGAGGGAACGCCTCACGATAGCGGAGAAGAAACTAAATTGAATCTGGTTTATTGTTTGAGAACGTTCGATTGAAAAAACGGATTCTCAGGAATCGAGTAAAGCTACAGTGTGTCTATCAAATTTACGTTACGGAAGACGAATTGGCTCAATTAGCTCCTCGAATTTTACATAACAATCTGAACTACAGGTTATTAAGTGTTAAAATTGCAAAGTCTCCTGAATCTAATGATCTCCGTATGCCGAAGGGTACAACACCAGCGAGGGCCTTTAGCGGCTTAAATCGCTTTTAAATGCCAATTTCTTTATAAAGCGCTAAAATCAGTAGGCAAAGTCAGGCGATTTGTTCCACGTGGAACATTACCGTCCGATGTGCACCATCAAAACAGAAATGTCCGCAGGAGTGACTCCACTAATTCGGGAAGCCTGACCCAGGGTACTGGGTTGCACCTCCGAGAGCTTTTCACGGGCTTCCATCGAAAGCGCATTGATCTGATGATAATCAAAATCAGATTTCAAAAAGACATCATCCAGTTTGGTCATCTTCTCCGCCAACTCCTTTTCCTTTTGTAGGTAGCCTTCGTACTTTACTTGAATCTCCGATTGCTCCAAAACCTCGGAGCGCAAGTCACCAAGTTGATCAATCAACAAGTTTACATCGGGTTGCTCCACCAGGAGATCTTCCAAATGAACTTGAGGTCGAGAAAGTACCGTTACCAATTTCACCTTATGCTTGATGGGTGTCGTACCAAGTTCCTCGAGTTTTGGATTAATCACCTCTGGCTCCAAACTGCTCTTGCGGTACACTTTTAACAACCCTTGGGTATTTGCCTTTTTCGATTCCATCCGGCTAAGCCGCTCATCTGTGGCCAGGCCCAATTGATGAGACCGCTCAGTAAGACGAAAGTCTGCATTGTCCTGCCGCAATAGAATCCGGTGCTCGGCCCTACTGGTAAACATCCGATAAGGCTCCTCTGTACCTTTAGTTACCAAGTCATCGATGAGCACCCCAATGTAGGCCTCGTCTCTTTTTAATACGAACGGTTCTTTTTCGCTCAATTTGAGGTGGGCATTTATTCCCGCCATCAAGCCTTGACAAGCAGCTTCTTCATAACCGGTAGTACCATTTATTTGACCCGCGAAATACAGGTGCTCAACAGGCTTTGTCTCCAAAGTCAGTTGCAATTGGAGTGGAGGAAAATAGTCGTATTCGATGGCATAACCAGGACGAAACATCTTGGCATTCTCAAATCCTGGAATTAACTTTAAGGCTGCTTGTTGTACTTCCTCAGGGAGACTGGTGCTAAACCCATTCACATAAATCTCTACGGTATCCCATCCTTCAGGTTCAACAAAAATCTGATGACGATCCTTGTCCGCGAATCGATCGATTTTGTCTTCAATAGAGGGGCAATACCTTGGCCCTAAAGATTGAATTCGACCATTGAACATGGGAGATCGATCGAAGCCCGTCCGCAACATCTCGTGAACCTCCGTATTGGTAAAAGATATCCAACAATGGCGTTGCTGCTTCAACTCGAAATGATTCAAATACGAAAACCGACCTGGAATTTTATCCCCATACTGCGGCTCCATCATTTCATAATTCAACGATCGACCGTCAATTCTGGGTGGAGTTCCGGTTTTCATGCGGCCACTTTTGAAACCCAGCTCTACCAATTCTTCAGTAATTCCATAACTGGCACGTTCACCGGCCCGGCCTCCTCCAAAATTCTTTTCACCAATATGGATTAATCCATTTAGGAAAGTACCACTTGTGAGAACAACCGAACGTGCAGATATGACCGTTCCTAAACTTGTTTTTACTCCTGTGACTTTACCACCCTCTACTCGAATTCCCGTAACCATGTCTTGCCAAAAATCGAGATTGGGAGTGCCCTCTAAAATCTTCCGCCATTCATTGGAGAACAACATACGATCATTTTGAGTCCGGGGGCTCCACATGGCAGGCCCTTTACTCCGATTGAGCATCCGAAACTGAATGGCAGACAAGTCGCTCACAATGCCTGAGAAACCACCCAAGGCATCAATCTCTCGAACAATTTGCCCTTTGGCAATTCCACCCATTGCTGGATTACAAGACATTTGCCCGACTCGCCCAAGGTCCATAGTAATGAGCAGCACGCTGGATCCTAAGTTCGCAGCTGCTGCGGCTGCCTCACATCCGGCATGGCCGGCTCCCACTACAATAACATCATACGCTTGCAGCATACTAAATCATATTGTGTTCCACGTGGAACATACTTGAAAATAGAAAGAATAAAGCTGAAATTCAGCGCTCTAACGGCCTAAAATTCACGCAAAGTTAGGTAATAATCTTCTTTGGCGCGCATCGCTACTTGTTCGTCCTGGGTCTTATCCGAGTAACCCAACAGGTGCAATATCCCATGGACGATAACGCGGTGCAGTTCGGTCTTCAAAGATTGCCCCAAGGATTTGGCGTTGTCGCGTATACGATCAATGCTTAGTAAGATATCGCCCGATATTGTCTCACCCTCGCCATAGTCGAAAGTGATGACATCGGTGAAATAGTCGTGGTTGAGGTATTGACGATTGACCGATAGCAGATACTCATCGCTGCAAACTACAATGCTAATGTCTTGTAGTTGCTTACCATGGTCTGTGACCACCCGTTCTAGCCAAGTGCGTAAAGCACCTCGCATTCTTATCTGATACTTGGTTTCTTGGGAATAAAAGCGAATACCGTTCGCCATGACCGACTATTCGGCAGGGGCGGTGGTGCTCGTGTTGAAGTTGAGCTCTACCACACGACCATCCTCTGTAAACTCTACTTCGTCAGCGAGGTTGCGCATTAGAAAGATACCTCTCCCGTTTGGTTTTTCAAGATTTGCCGGGTCAGTAGGATCGGGTAGATTTTCGAAATCAAACCCGGTTCCAAAATCACGGACAAAAAAGGTCAACTTGTCCTGTTCAGTGGTGTAAGTAATTTCTACATCCTTTTCAGGATTCAATTGATTCCCGTGCTGAATTGCATTGTTGACCGCCTCGGTGAGGGCCACCAAAATATTGCCGTAGTGATCTTCGCTGATACTGTGTTGTTCACAGATAGTATCTACGAGTTTATCGACCTGGGCAATGCTCTCGGTTTTGGAGGGGAAGCTGATTTTGCGACTTTCGTTTTCCACAATGTTACTTTTCAATGCCGTTGAAATATTCGTTTACCTTCCGCTTATAAAACGGGCTAAGCGAAGGGGGGACCGTTTTAAGCATCTCAATTTCCCTGTCGTTAACGGTATTGTCATCAAAAAGTTCCGCCGGATTGCGAAAATTGCCATCTTGAGCTTCTCGGGATTCGCGTTTATTATCGAATTCGCGTTCCCTCTCCGCCTTTTCTGATTCCAGAAGACGGGTAAGAATTTCTTGCTGACGCTTTAGCGTTTCTAAGGTAATTCGGCGGTTTACAAGGTCTGTTTCGGTCTCTTCCATCATGTCAGAAAGTTCTTTTAACCGACCTTTTCCCCCTTCATTACCTTCCCCCTCTAATTCATTGGCCAATTTACGCAATTCATTTCGAATTGCTTCTTGCTGTGCTGCAAGCCGCGCCAAGTCCTTGCTAAGACCTCCTCCCATGCCCGGCATACTGCCCGGCTTTTGACCTCCTGGGTTCTTTCCCATCTGTTGCCTCAGCTTTTCTATTTGCTGATTCAATTGCTGTTGCATTTGACGCATATTGCCCATCGATGGCTTGGGCTGACCCTGGCCTGGTTTGGAACAACTTCCGTTGCCTTGCATCTGCTGTTGCATTTGTTGCTGCATTTGCTGCACCGCTTCGTCGAGCATCAAAGCCAGATTGTTGATCGAAGTCATTACATACTGCTGCCGTTTGGTGGCCTTCATGGTGTATTCCCGACCCCGGTTGGGAGGTTGGTTGGTCAACAACTCCATGGCTTTGTCCATATCATTGTTGATGGCGGTCATTTCACGGTTTACAATGGGTTCAATCTGAACTACCCGCTTGCTGAGGGCGAACAGTGAATCTTCAATCACTCGGGCATCATCCCTTAATTTTTTCTGTTGTTGCGTCAATTCACGATAGCGTGGGGCATTGGGCCGCACGTCTCCCAATTCCAGCATCAGTTCTTCCTGGTCGAAAGAGAGTTGTACCAAGTTTTCCAACAATTCCCGGAGCTTGCCCAAGTCTTCCGTTTGACCCTGCTGTTGCATTTGTTGCTGCATTTGCATCAAACTTTGCTGCATTTGCTCCATCTTTTCACCCGCTTTTTTCTGCGATTCGTTGGCCTTTTTGCGCTTGTTGTCCTGAAGCTGTTGCGAGCTGTTTTCCATGTTTTCCTGAATCTCTTGCTGCTCTTGCTCCGTATCGCTCATCTCGTTCGGGTTCTCGAGTTCTTCGTTCTTTTTTTCCAGTTCCTCTAAATCCTTTTTCAAATCCTCGAACTTCTCGTTGAGTTCTTCTTGGTCCTCGCTGAGCTCTTCGCTATCGTTGGATTTATCTTCAGTTTGCTCGGCCAACTCTTCTTGCTCCTCTTTCAATTCTTCCAATTCTTCAATGGCGTCTTGCAGCTTTTGCTCAAATTCCAACTGCTTGAAAATTTCCAGGTTCCGATCCAGCTCTTTTTCGATGTCTTCGTTGCTCAATTCCATCTGCTCCAACATCTCCTGAAGCTTCTCTTTGTTCATGGTCTCCATGAGCTCTTCCAGTTCATCGAAGAGCTCCTTCATTTCGTCGGTCATCACCTTTTCGAAGAGCTCTTCCAGCTGCCGTTGCTTTTCCAGCAACTGTTCGTCCATGGGAGAAAATTCATTGCGTTCGAGGTTGTTTTGCTTGTTCTCGTTTTTGATTTCCTCGATCTGGTTTTCCAGGTTCTTCTGTTTCTCTAAAATTTCCTGGAGGTTCTTTTTCTCTTGCCAACCCAGTTTTTTCTTTTCCAGCAACTTCTTGTTCAATGCGTCAATGTCGTTCTGCAAATCGCGCACGTCGTCGAGGCTTTGCTCCAGGTCTTTCTTCAATTCCTGGTTGTTTTCGTCTGCCTTATCGGCGATTTCTTCACGGGTAGGAGCACGAAATACTTGTTTCTGAGTGCGGGTAGACTTACTGCCCGAAACGCCATCATTGTCCCATACTTCGAAGTAGTATTCGATTTGATCGCCGGCCTCCATGGAGAGGTCCGCAAAGTCCCACAGGTGAAAGAATTGCTGTTGGGTAGCGGTAGGAGCAATGCGGATAGCTGTCGATTGCATTTCACTCGGACCTTTGGCGTTGCCTTCTGCATCCACAAAGCGATAATGGAACGTCAACTGCTTGAAACCGTAATCGTCTTCAATGGTACCTCGGAAATAGATTCTCCGTGAAGTTGTACTGTCCTCTTTTTGTTCCAGGCGAATAGCAGGATAAGCATCAGGTACTACGTCGATTGCATATAATACAGAATCTTTGCTGCGAACGAATTCATTCTGAGTGGTTACAGCATAGCTGGTGCTTTTCAAAAAACGGTTGGAAAAACGGTATTCGTTTTCGCCCACAGGCTCTAAAGCCAGTGAAGAATCGGCAAAGCTCACCCGAACCTGTTCGGTATTGCGCGTAGCAAACTTCCAATTCACCTTGGTCCCGGCAGGAATCAACAAGTCTCCTGTATTTTTCACGGTTTCATTGGACTTTCCGAGGTAGGCAGGATACTCCAACCGGATGTCAAAATTCAAAAGCAGTGGTTTGGGAAGAGCGGTTAATTCATGCTCTTTGGAATCTACTTCGTCCGCAGTCAAGCGAAACTGAGTGGATTTTTGAAGGTTTTTGAAGGTGTAAGAAAAACGGTGCTTCTCAGTAGCTTGAAGCTTGTAACGTCCTCCATCGATTTCAATAAAAACTTCGGAAGGCAGTTCATCTCCTCCGAGCTTCACCTGCAACTCAAAATCTTCTTGTTGCACAGCCTCTAATTTTTCGTTGAGTATCTCGAAGGCAAACGGAGGTGGAATTTCAAATTCCTGGTTGTAGTTCACCAACCGCTCTGTGCTATCGGTGATAATGCTTGGAGCACCAAACACAATGGCCAACATCACCAACAGAGGAGGAAGCGCGTATTTGAGGTATTTGCGGTTTTGACGCAGGTCGATCGCTGCATTGAAAGGTACTGGCGACAATTCGAGTGTCCGCTGCTCAATACTAGCCGAAATCATGGCAGCTTGATTAGGATTAAGCTCTAACTGCTGCTGCAATTGCAATGTATTGGTGAGTTTATCCTGCACTTCACCAAAGTGAGACCCAATGATGTTGGCCGCCTCCGCATGGGAGATTACTTTCCCTAAGCGAAACAAGCGAACAAGTGGGAAGGCGACAAAGCGCACCAGAATGTATCCTGCGGCCAACAGGTAAGAGAAAAACAGCACCATTCGACCAGTGGAGTCGAAGTGCGCTAAATATTCCAATACCGTAACGGCCAGAAAAAAGCCCAAAAGGAGAGAAATGCTGTACAAACCACCCCGAATGAGTTGGTTTTTGTAGTATTTGCGTATGAAGGCGTCCAGCTTGAAAATCAGCTGGTTGGATTGGTTGTTTTCCATGAATCGTATAACGTAACCCTTCACGGGTTTGTTTTGCAACTTATGAAGCTACTAAAGTTCCGAAAATAATGGCCCCCATTCTATGCAGAACCATTCGTTCAGCGGTAACATTTAACAAAAATTAAGCCTAAATCCTGGCCAAAAATTCCAATCCGGAGTTCACCGACGATTAGAAACGATTTGGCTTTGCCTTTTCCTATCTTTGCCGCTCATTTTTAAAAACCTGTAAGCCATCATGGAAAACCGGAAAGTTCGGGTACGATTTGCGCCCAGTCCCACCGGTCCGCTGCACATGGGCGGAGTGCGTACTGCATTGTACAATTACCTTTTTGCGAAAAAACACGGCGGTGATTTCATTCTTCGTGTTGAAGATACCGACCAAACCCGTTTTGTGCCCGGAGCAGAGGCTTACATACAGGAAAGTTTGGCGTGGACGGGCTTAGTACCCAATGAAGGTCCCGCCAAAGGTGGCGAATTTGGTCCCTACCGCCAATCGGAGCGCAAACCGCTCTACCGCCAATATGCCGATGCGTTGGTGGCTTCCGGAAATGCATATTATGCCTTTGACACTTCTGAAGAATTAGAGGAAGTGCGGGAGAAGGCGAAGGCCGCTAAATTGCCCAACTGGCAATACAACCACATTACCCGAAATTCGATGAAAAACTCGCTCACGCTATCGGAAGATGAGACAGAGCGAAAACTGGCGGCAGGCGAACCCTATACCATTCGCCTCAAGATGCCCCGCAACGAAGAGGTGCGGTTCGAAGACATTGTACGCGGATGGGTCGTAGTGAATACGAACAATCTGGACGATAAGGTGATTTTCAAATCGGATGGCATGCCGACCTACCACCTGGCCAATATTGTAGACGATCACCTGATGGAGATTTCCCACGTTATCCGTGGCGAAGAGTGGTTGCCCTCGGCCCCAGTGCACGTGCTCCTTTACCGTTACCTCGGCTGGGAAGCTACGCAACCTAAGTTTGCCCACTTGCCGCTCATTTTAAAGCCGGATGGCAATGGCAAATTGAGCAAACGGGACGGCGACCGTTTAGGATTTCCGGTATTTCCTCTGGAATGGAACGATCCGGCAAAATCAGAGGTTTCTTCCGGTTACCGGGAGAAGGGATATTTCGCTGATGGTTTTGTAAACATGCTGGCCTTTTTGGGCTGGAACCCGGGTACACCGCAAGAACTCTTTGACCTCGACGGTTTGGTAGAAGCATTCACCCTGGAAAGGGTAGGGAAGTCGGGGGCCAAATTCGATCCTGACAAAACCCGCTGGTTCAATCAGCAGTACCTGCGTCAACGAAGTGACGCGGAATTGGCGCAAGGACTACAGCCACTGCTTACGGAAAAAGGAATTGAGGCTGCTCCTGAATACATCGAAAAAGTGTGTGCGCTCATGAAAGAACGTGCCACCTTCATTAGCGATATGCTGGAAGGAATGTATTTGTTTCAGGCTCCTGAAAGTTTCGATGAAAAGACACTGCGCAAAAAGTGGAAGGAAGCAACTCCGGGCATCATGTCGAAACTACGCGAAGAGTTAGCGGCCCTTGAAGATTTTTCGGAGACGAACATTGAGGCCCGATTTAAAGCATTTTTGGAAACCGAAGGCTTGGGTTTTGGAGCAGTATTGCCCAACCTGCGGCTTTTAATCACTGGTGTGGGAATGGGGCCATCGGTTTTTGCCATCATTGCTATGTTGGGCAAAACTGAGGCGTTGAACCGCATTGATACCAACATGCAACACATCGCTACCCTAAAAGCTTCCTGATCTGGCCATGAGCAAACTCGAAGTAAAAGGCATTGAAGTATTCGGCCAACACGGATGCTGGCCACAAGAAAAGCTGACCAGAGGCCGGTTTCGTGTAGATTTAGTCTTGCATACCGACTTGGAAGCAGCGGCAAAATCTGATCAGTTAGAAGATGCGCCTGATTATACCCGGATCATTGCCATTGTGCACGAAGAAATGGCCATTCCATCCAAATTGATTGAACACGTTGGTGCACGGATTCGGGACCGCCTGAAGCTGGAATTTCCAAGCATAAATCGGGTGGTGGTTACCGTAGCGAAGTTGCGCCCACCGGTACGTGAGGTTGTTGGAGAAGTGAATATTACCTTGGAAGGCTAAAGTTTTCTTTAGCCATTGGCGAATGCCACATTTTTGTAAATTTGTCGCTCGCTTGAAAGTAAGGTCGCGTGGCCGAGCGGTTAGGCAGAGGTCTGCAAAACCTCGTACAGCGGTTCGAATCCGCTCGCGACCTCCCAAAAAAAGAGCCGATGGAATGTCCATCGGCTCTTTTTTGTAGCAATTGTCCGTAGGCTTAACTCTCAATCTCAGGGGCCTCATTCAAACTGGCAGTGCTGGCCGCCACAGTGCTTTGACCTAACCGATACATCAATACCTGGCTTTCAATGTGGCGGGTTTCGGTTTTCACCAAATCCAGGTAAGACACCACAAAGAAGAGAGGGCGATTGGCAAAATTAGCCGCCTCCCAGCTTTGATTCTGCTTGGCTTCCCACGATTCCAGGGTGGTGAACGAAAGGTTATCGGAGACCAATTCCTGGTTGGCCACCGGATATTGAGTTAGAGCAAAAGCTTGATAGTCGGCCATTTTTTGGCGCAACATCTTTACCGTCCAATTTCCTTCCTCGGCAAACAATACCTGATTGATTTCTTTTGGTCCAGCCATCCAATTGATTTTTTCAGGGGAGGCATTGCGGGCTGCCTCTACTGAGATGCCATTGGTAGCGGCAATGAGTTGGTACTGCAAATCATCCAGGTGAAGGTAAAGCTCGTTGGCTTTTGAGCGCATTTCCGCAATTTTTTCAGAAGAAGATTGCGCTTTCTCATCTATTTGGTTGGCATACTGGGCGTTGTTTCCCGACATGGTTTCCTGCATGTGATAAGTGCGCTCCATAATGGCGAGAAATCCACCTGAAAAAATCTTGCCGCCTCCCAATTGCGTCAAACCAATGAACAAAAAGATCCCGGCAAAGATCACGATGACAATGGAGGAGCGAAACAACTTGTTTTCAGCAATACGATAGGTACGCACAAAATAGAGGGGCATAAAAAACATCCCCAAAAGGATGGAGCTTCCGTAGATAAGCACACTCGCTCCGGGCCAGTGCAACACCTTAAACAAAGTGGCGATGCCCATGGCAATGGCCGTAATTAGCCCTACAACGGTGGTTACTTTGCTCCATACTCCCTCCGTTTGCTTGAATTGCACGTAGATCATGGTGGGCAGGAAGAGCAAGACAATCAGCGCAATGCCGTTCACCAGCATGATGTTGGCCCCAGGCCAGTGCAAGAGTTTGAAAACGGTGGCAAAAACCGTTAAAAATCCGCCTAAGAGGCCCGAAATGGCCGCTAACTTTTTCATTTTACGTAATTTTAGTGTGATTAAATAAATAGTGGCTTCCTGGGTCCGTTCCAATCCTTTCGGACCGAAGCCATGGATGGACTGTTCGAGGGCTTCGGCAAAAGCCACTCCGCAGTCCATTTTTTGTTCAATAGCGCAGCAAATGTGATCCAGCAACTCCAGTCGGAGCGGTTCGTAGTCTACCCCTTGATCTACAAGGCGGTCATGAACCAAATCAACCCGTTTAGACGATAGCAGTTCCATAACCAGGTTGAGCCGGTGGATCAATAATGAGTTTCATGGTGGCCACAAAGTCGGCAAACTCTTCTACCAACTGTTGAGCCGTAGAGCTTCCGTTATCCGTCAGCGAATAATATTTTCTGATGCGTTTTCCAATGGCTACCTTTTCGATGCTCACCAAGCCGTCGGCTTCCAGCTTGTGGAGTAGGGGGTAGAGCGCCCCTTCGGTAATCACAATTTTACCGTTGGTCAACTCTTTTACCTTCTGGGTGATTTCATAACCATACATTTTTTCATTCCTGGCCAGTAGTTCCATCACCACCGTTCGAAGGGTTCCTTTGAGTAGTTCTTTTGAATACATAAGGCAAATATACATAAGTTTTTTATGTATTGGTGTCAAAGGTATCCTTCTATCTTATGATAACAAGGGCTTGACACCTCCTAACCATTTGATTTAAAGCTGATTAAATAGCCGCAAAAAAAATGGGCCATCCCTTCCGGGATGACCCACTCTCAAGCTTACTGCTGCCCTACTTACTTAATCTCAATCACTCTATTCTTCTTCTTCTCTTCTTTTTTCAAGGGCAGTTCGATGTTCAGGATTCCGTTGTTGAAGGAAGCACTGATTTTTTCGCTATTCACATTTTCGGGAAGGTTGAAGCTCCGGCTAAAGCTGGATTTGCGAAATTCCCGACGGGTGAACTTTTCTTTTTCATCCAATTGCTCGTCTTTCACTTCTGCCGAAATGGTCAGCTGCTTTTGATGTACATCGAGGTTGAAAGCATCCTTGGAAAATCCAGGCGCTGCTAACTCAATTCGGTAGCCGTTTTCTGCTTCAATGACATTGACCGATGGAACAAAGTTCTGATGATCGGATCCTAAGAAGGTACCGAGGTCTTTTTGGAAAAAGTCATCTAAAAGGTGGTTCCAGGTACGGTTGAAACGATAAGTTGAATTGGGACGATACTTTACTAAAGTCATAATTTGGTTCTCCTTGTTATTTGGGTTGTGTAACATTCAAGTTTTAATCTTGAACTGCTTTTGGCAAAGGGTGTACCAACGCAAAAAAGCATCGCATTAAATGCCAAAAAGGCAGTCTATTTGAAAAAAGACTGCCTTTTTGGCACAATTGGTAAAATGACTCCGCCAATCCGTCCTGAACTGTCGCGTCAACTTGCACCTCAACGAGGAGAAAACAATGTAATGCACTCGTGCGGTGTTGCTATCATTTTAAACAAACATTGTTTTTCGGAAGAACAAGCACCGCAAAATCGATTGAAACCCCAAGTGCGTTTCACATCAAGACAGTATGAGCAAGGAACCATGTTGGGAGAATAGCTAACTCCTTCCATCGTTTGAAGCTTTCAAACCTTCGGTTAAGAAATCCTTCAATGGTTTTCCAGCCCTATAATGCTCCATGAGTACGTTGAGAAAATCGGGCTGCAACGCCACATCGGCATCTAACACAGCATAGTAATAGAAAGACTTAAAAAATAGCATGGGCTGTTGCTCGGCTGCTTCTTTGAACTCCGGTGGCAGGCGTTTGTGTGCACCACCTTGCACCCCCATTTTAAAACGCTGAGTAAAATCGGGCGCTTTCATCAAAGCATCGAATTCCTCCAGATTATGGGCAATGTGCTGCCTGAGGTTATAGAGTGGCTCTTTGTCTGGCATGTGAGAGCCACCGTAAATACGGACTTCGGCCGGCCCAACTTCTACATAAAGTCCGGGGCTCGCCTTGTCTTTCCGCCCTTGAGGCGTAATCATGGCTCCCATGTGCGTTTTGTACAGCGTTTTATCCTTGCTGAAACGAATGTCCCGGTTGATGCGGGTAACCGCATTCTTGGCCTGTAAGGTATATTCGGGATCTATTTCCCGAATCTGTTCGATGAGCTCGTCGACCAACCTGGCCCAAGGCTTCTTCACCGTATTTTCATACCGCTTGCGGTTTTCATCAAACCAGGCTTTGTGGTTGTTGGCAGCCAACTCTTTGAAGAAGGCCATGAAATCTTCGGTTATTAGACGCATTGGAATTCGAATTAATGACAAATGGATACCCGGGCAGGTACTGGCCTGCCCAGGAAGAGTATGATGTTAACCAGCAGAATGAAGCGCTACCCGGTTTCCCTCAGTATCGTGAAAAATAGCCATAAAGCCGATCTCATCAGAAATCTTGGTTTTAGGAAGCTCTACTTTCCCGCCCGCTTTTTCTACGCGACCCAAGGGTTCTGAAAGGTCTTCACCTCCATTGAGGTAGATCAAAGCACCTTCAAGCGATGGTTTGTAGCCTGGACCAGCAACCACTGCTCCTCCTACTTCTTGGTTTCCTGCGGGTAAGAAACCCATTTGCATGCCCATGATCTCTTGATGGTGAATATCTGAAGTAAACAAATCGGAGTAAAACTTGCAGGCGCGGTCGAAATTCGCAGCTGGAATTTCAAACCAATTGATTGCATTTGCCATAGGTGTAGATTGATTAATTGGTTAATGATTTTGTACTGTTCAAATGTATCAGAGTCTATTTAAAATGAGCAATAAGAAATTAGCATAACGTAGTTTTCTATTTTTTAATAGATTGGCTTTAATTGAATAATGAATCATTTCAAAGTAAATTCCATTGGTTATTACGTAGTTTTCTATTGAACTCTTTTATTCTAAAAAGAAGGAAAAACCGAAAGCATCATGCGAAAAAAGGGGAACCTACACGCCTTGATTCAGAGCCTTACGCCTTCAGAAAGGCGGCACTTTCGCTTGTATGCCCGGGCAATGGGGTCTGATAAGAACTACCTCGTACTTTTCGATGCGCTATTGGACCAGGAGGAGTTCGACGAAACTGCCTTAAAGCTGCGTTTCAAAGACAGAGAATTTGCCCGGCAACTCCACGTTACCAAAAACTACCTCAGCAAACATATTTTACGCAGTCTCCGACAGTTTCACGCCCGAATCTCGAAGGATGCAGAACTCAAAGACCAGCTCCGAGAGGTCGAACTCCTGTTTCACAAAGAGTTGTTGGATCAATGCCATCATGCATTGAAGGCCGCAGAAAAGATCGGATTGGTCTACGAGCGGTTCAAGGAACTGGCCGAAATTCAGGTTTGGAAACGCAAGCTTCTTTTGGCGCGCTCTTCGATTTTCCAGGAACAGGAGACCTTACAAAAGTTGTTGCACAAAGAGGCCGAATACCTGGAGCAGGCACTACAGGTCAATCGTTATTGGCAACTGATGTTGGGGATGTACCAAAAAGGACTGGGCAACCCGGAAAGCGTTGAAATGGTGCTCAACCATTCCCTCATTACCGACGAAACCCAGGCAAGCAGTATTCAAACCAAAGTGATTCGGCAACACTTGCTATTTGCTGCTCATTCGGTTTCCAACAGACAAAAAGAAGGAAATGCGGCTCTGGACGAATTGATCACACTTCTGGAAGGGCATCCCGATCGGATTAGAGACGACCCTTCTTCCTACATTACTGCACTCAACAACCGTGTGGGCATGCTGATCTTTAATCGGCGAACCGCAGAAGTGCCTCCTTTGCTTGCCAAGATCAGAGAGGTACCCGAAAAGTATAATTTACCGGCCAAAGGAAGTATTGAGCGAAAACTTTTGCTGCGCACCTACAACATCGAACTGGAGCTTTACCGGGATACCCAACAAGTGGAGCAAGGACTGGCTTTGATTGAAGTCATTGAATCCTTTATCAGCGTTAACAAAAGCAAAATTCAACCCGCTTACGTTATCTCTTTTCATTACCAGTTTGCCTACCTCCATTTTCAGGCAAAAGCCTACAACGCTTCTCTGCGTTGGATTCACCAAATTACCAATACCGCTTACGGAGAAGTGCGCACCGATATTCAAAGCTATGCGCGCTTGCTCAACCTGATCATCCACTATGAATTGAACAACATCATTGTATTGAAATATGCCGTAGACAGCTGTAGGCGTTTCCTCAAAAAGAAACGGGACCTGCAAGTTTTTGAACAACACTTGCTGCGGTTTTTCTCGCGGATTTGCATGGCGGGCCTGCACGATTATCCGGCCTTATTTCAGGAGTTATACACCCTCCTGTTTGAAGCGGACGCCCAACTGGTTACTGCTTCTACCCTCGATTATCTTGATTTCAAATCGTGGATAGAAGGTCATCTACCAAAACAAAAAGGCGCAAAAGTAACGGGAGCTTAATACCACTTGTAGATTTTCTCCCCAAGGAAGAAAAACACCACCCCAATACTTGCCAGAATCAACGAAGGCAACCCCGTGGTTTCGAAACCTGCGCCTTCGATGAAAACGCCCCGAATGCCATCGGCCAACATGGTGAGCGGAAGTCCCTGGATGATGGAGACCATGACATCGGGAAAATTGTGGTAGCTAAAAAAGATGCCCGACATCACCATCATGGGCATTACCACCGCATTGATGAGTCCGTTGCCAATTTGTGGATTGTCGGTTTTGGACGAAACGAAAACAGCAATTCCGGTGAAAGCCATGTTCCCAGAAATGAACAATCCTATCAAGGCTAAAACATCTCCCTGGATTTGAATGTCGAATATGAAGTGAGAAAACCCTACCAACAAACTGGCTTCGATGATGCTAAGGGACAACCGTGAAACAAAATGGGAGAACAGGAAACCCCTTTTGCTCATGGGGGTGGCTACCATCCTCCGCAGAAGCTTCTTCGAGCGCTTGTCGATCAATGAATAACTGATGCCCCACATGCACGACATCATGATGCCCATTGCCAACAATCCGGGTATCAGAAAATCAACGTATCGGGTGCCAACGCGCGTCATCGGGCGAATCGTCCCTAACGCATATTGGCGGTTTGGAGCAATAATGAGCGCTTGTAACTGAAGGTAAGTCAACTGGGCTTCCGGGTTTGCCGGATCAAAGTGGTATTGCAAACTTTCTCCCGCTTTTAATACCAGGGCGACTTCGCCTCGCTTCATCATTCTTTCGGCACCCTGCCAATCGGTAGGGTGAAAATAGTATTGGGTTTTGCCCAAATCCGGGTGTTCGACGGCTTTCCCCAGAGCAGTTCCCGCTTGAAGCTCCTCCGGTTGTGCACCTTCCAAAAAGGCATCCAGTGCAGCATTGCTGCTATCGGGAGTGCTAATCAGGGCCACATGCTGAATTTGTTCGCTCTGCCCGGTGAAAGCAACTCCAAGGCCTGAGGCCATCAACACGGGAAAAAGCAGGGTCCAGAAGAGTATCCCGGGCACGCGAAAAAACTCTTTGTACTGAATCGAAATGAGATTGAGAATTTGATTCACAGCAGAAATGTCATTGGCCCAAACGGCGGCCGGTCATGGAAATAAATAGATCGTCGAGGGTCATCTTTCTACACTCCAGGGAAGTAAAATGATAACCCTGGCGTTTAACCGATTCAAGTAACTCTGGCAGATAAGTAACAATATCGTTGACCAAGAGGTGGGCGCTCATGCCATCTTCCTTCCAAAGTATTTTTTCATGGTCGCCCAATGGAGGAATCTCCAAGTGGTTGCCTGGCGCATTGAGGCCAAAATCGATCACTTCTCCCAGGTTGTTTTCAGAGAGTAATTTCTGCAAGGTTCCTTTGGCCAGCACTTTCCCCTGATCGAGAATCACGATGCGATCGCACAAATAATCCGCTTCCTCCATGTAATGCGTGGTAAGGATCATGGTGGTTTGATAAGCGGTTTTGAGGTGAGCGAGGATTTCCCAGAGCTCTCGTCGGGCAGTAGGGTCGAGGCCGGTGGTTGGTTCGTCCAACAGCAGAACTTCGGGTTGGTTGAGCAGTGAGATGCCCAATGCCAGCCGCTGGCGCTGGCCTCCGCTGAGGTTCACCACAAAAGCTTTGGCCTTTTCTTTTAGCCGAACGAGTTCCAACACCTCCCTCACCCGAGATTTGGGCAGTTTGTAAAAGCTGGAAAACAGGTGGAGGGTTTCCCGCACCGAAAGCTTGTCGATGAAACGGGTCTCTTGTAAGGAAAGGCCAATGACGCGGTGTAGCTGGTCTTGGTGTTGCTTCCAATTCAACCCTTTGACCTTTATATCGCCAGCATCGGGTTGTTGTATGCCCTCAATCATTTCCACCAAGGTGGTTTTACCGGCTCCGTTGGGGCCCAAAAGGGCTACGTATTCACCCTTTTGGATGGCAAGGTCAACGCCTTGAACGGCATGGACATCTTTGAAGCTTTTGTGCACCTGATGCACTTCGATGATGGGAGTGGAGGTCGAATTCATTCGGCTGCCAAAGGTACAAATCCACCCCTTGGCGTCAAGTAGCACCTTCAATTTACCCTCGGCTCACTGATCAAAATGGCTACATTTGGGCAAAATCAATGCAATGAAACTACGCGCTCTCCTTTTCGCTTTGTTGATGGGGCTTTTCGCCCTTAGTGAAGTACAAGCCCAGGCCCCTAAAAAATTGGCCGATCTCGATGCCTATTTAGAAGCCGCTCGGAAAAGCTATGAACTCCCTGGCCTGGCCATTGGCATTGTGAAAGACGGGAAGATGGTTTACCAAAAAGGCTTTGGGGTAAGGGACATCTCCACCAATGAAAAGGTAGATGTCCAAACGGTTTTTGCCATTGCATCTCTCTCGAAAGCATTTACTGCGGCAAGTGTCGGGCTGATGGTGGACGAGGGTAAGCTCTCATGGGACGACCGGGTAAAGGACCATTTGCCTGAACTGCAATTACACGATCCCTACATCACCAGCCAATTGACGGTGCGCGATTTGCTCTGTCACCGCAGTGGCCTACGCACCTTTGACGGTGATTTGCTTTGGTATGGAACCGATTATTCGAGGGATGAAATTTTGCAGCGCATTCGCCAACTGCCAGTTCAATACGATTTTCGGGCGCGGTTTGGCTACCAAAACATCATGTTTATCGGGGCGGGCGAATTGGTGCCCCGCATAACGGGCTCCAGTTGGGACGACTATGTGAAACAGCGCATTTTTCAACCTTTGGGAATGACCAACAGCTATACCAGTATCCGGCAATTTCCCGACGACATCAACCTGGCCATGCCACACGTGAAAGGAGAAAAAGACCGCTTACTGAATTACGATAACTCGGGAGGTGCTGCTACCATTAACTCCTGTGTAGCCGATTTGAGTAAATGGATGCAAATGTGGCTGGATCAAGATAAAGAAGGCGGAACTGCTCTTTTGAAATCAGAGACGATCAATACCATCTTTTCCAACCACACGAATCTTAGGGTTAGGGCTTTTGATCAAGAAAACGGCACTCATTTTAAAGGCTATGGCCTGGGTTGGTTCCTCATGGATTATCAAGGCGTGAAGGTGGTGCACCACGGTGGTGGTTTGCCGGGTTATATTTCGAAACTGGCCTTGGTGCCAGAGCAAAACCTGGGCATAATTGTGTTGACCAATGGAGAAACCAGCCTACCGAGTGCACTCATGTATCAGATCATTGACCTGATGAACGATCGAAGCGATCGGGATTGGGCTCAGGAATTTTTAGCCTATAAAACACAAGACGAACAACAGAAGGAAGAGGATCAAAAAGAACGGGAGAACTCAAGAGTCAAAGGGACCAGGGCCAGCGTTGCTACCTCCGCTTTGGTGGGTACCTACCGTGACGAAATGTATGGCGATGCTACGGTTAAACTGCAAGATGGAAAGCTCTATTTCGTGATGGAACCTGCAAAGACGCTTTTTCAAGGAGCGCTGAACCACTGGCATTATGATACGTATGAAATTCGACTAAAAGACCGATTTTTACCTCCAGGTTATATCACCTTTGAATTTGATTCGAAAGGAGCGGTAAAGGGCTTCACCATTGACCTTCCCAATCCCGATTTTCACTTTTATAACCTCCATTTCTTAAAAAACTAAGCTTGGTTTAAACCTCAGGAAGCGGAAACCATTAACTTTAAGCCGATCGCCTCTTTCTTGGGAACCCAACGTTGCGTTTTTTTGATTTAGAGAACTAAACCTGTTAACGCCCGTATACGGGCTATCACAATTCAAAACGGTTATTAGGTTTGAACCTCAACCGCGTATTTATTCTTGCCTGTTTACTGTTTGCCCTTCCGGAAATCTCGGTAGCGCAAATGGAGGATTCAACGGCTGTAGACAGCACTTCTGTAGATTCGGTAACACCAGCTCCGGTGGTAGACGAGTTCGAGAAATACCGCATTCTTGTTCGTGATCTGGACACGACCGATGCAACCACGTATTTTCTCAACGCTCCTCCACGCAAAGGACCACTTCAACCCGATGTTTTTTATTGTTATACCCTCGATGCTTCCGAGTCGGTAGATTCTATGCGCCAAGACCTCGTCTATGAATGGGATCTGGGAGGCAAAGAACGCGTTGTGGGTACCGTTGCCACGGCCTGTTTCACCTCTCCGGGGTATCATAAAATTTGGCTTAGCGTTCGCGACACCGTTACCGGAACGATAGATGTGAAGGTACACCCTGAAGAGTTGTATATAGAACCGAACTTGTACTTTAAGGTTAGGGGATTGCACCGCATGGGGACCACCTTGGTTTTTGACGGCAGTCATTACCTCAGTGGAGGTACCAGCAAATCATTTGCCTGGAACCATAAAGACGAGTATGCATTGCTCGAAGCGAACGAAAACGAAAATTTGATCACCAGCCGCACCCGAACTTTAATTTGGGACTTTGGTGATGGAACCCTACGTGTGGGCTCTAAAGTGCCACATGTTTTCCGGGAAACCGGCACCTATCGCATCACCCTCACGGTGGTGCAGGAAGGCAACTTTGGACTGGAAGTCGTTCAGTCTTGCTATCAGGAAATGGTAATAGGCTACAACCGATGAAATTTACCTTGCGTCCATATTTAAGTCCGCTCCTCGCCCTTTGTGTGGCATTGGTCTCGATTGAATCTCTGTGGGGTCAGATGGTACCCTCTCGCGGAGAAAACATCGAATACCTGGTGACCTTTGGCAACCAGGCTCCCAAAGGCTGGGGAGATGATGACTATACCCAAGTCTTTTTCTTTTTGGTTCCCAAAAACGTGCGCGAAGCGGTTTATATCCGGGTTTATGACCCCGATGTAGGCGGAGATATTGACCAGCAAAATCAGGGATGGAATACCCGCATGAAATACAGCGTTTATGGAGGCCGTGGTACGCATTCCGACCCTGATGCACGCAAAGTTGACCCGGTAGGCAACTACCGTAGCGGAATTTTGCTGGATAGCAAAACCTTTGGTTCGGAGCCAGACTACAACAAAAAATGGTACACGTTCGGACCTTTCAATCCTACAGAAGGAGAATTAGATAATTCCTTGGGAGGTTACATTTTCAAGCTGATCATCCAAGGCACTTCGGGCAACGATGGCAACTTGTATAAACTCTTTCTCAGTACGGATATGGAGGAAAATCGGAGGGTAGAAGGGGGCAATGGATTTACCTATGAATATTCTTTCCGGCTTTCAAAAACGGGTGTAGCTGCCCAGTTGTATCCCTATATAGATCAAGAAGTTATTGCACTGAAACAAAACAACTTTGATTTTGATAACGACGGCTACATCAAGTTGTATTCGGTGAATAAAAACGGCCACTTGATGACCACTTCCAACGACAATCAATGGACCCAAAGCTCCCACAAAGTTTCGCCTGGAGAACGAGGCAAATCCATGAACATTCAGATTATTAAAACCAAAAATTTTGATAATGACATGGTGCTCTACGTCACCAATCAGTACGATCAGCCTGTGCCCTTCTTCGCTGTGCCCATCGGAGGGCGTCCCCATTACAACTACGGCCGTACGAAAATCACTCCTAATCCACGTTAAGTTCAGTTAATGATTCGCATCCGCCTTTTTTGGCTGCTTCTTATCATTGGCTTTGCACATGGAGCCCTTGGCAACGGGTTCAACTTTTACCGTTACAGCCTGGAGGAAGGGCTTCCTCAAAATTACGTTTACACCCTCGTTCAAGACTCCAACAGTTACCTTTGGATAGGCACTGGAGAAGGTTTAGCGAGATTCGACGGCTCTCGCATTGAACTGTTTACCAAAGACGATGGCCTTGCCGACAATTTTGTGACGGCTTCTTACCGCGACTCGCGGGGAAGGGTATGGTTTGGGCACTTCGATGGGACCATCAGTTGTGAAGAAGGCGGCTCGTTTGTAACGTTTCGGGTAGACTCGATTCCCTTGAGTCGCATCAACGTTATTTACGAAGATCGGGATCAACGGCTTTGGTTTGTGACGCAAAATTCTGGTTTGATTTGCTTTCACCAGGAGTCGAGACAAATGGAGTTGCTATACGACGGCCTGCAAGACTACCTGATTTATGGGATGGTGCAACACCCTAAGGGGCACTTCCTGCTGGCTACCAATGAAGGGCTGGTCAAGATGAATGACCCGGTACAATCTTCCCTGGAAATTTCCGAACCACTTTCTGATTTTCCGACCGTAAAAATCAAGCAGTTGCGGGAAAAGGCCGACCGGTCTGGCTTTTATATAGGCACCGAGTTTTTTGGCTTTTTCAGTTGCTCTTATTCCTCGAATTCTGCGGGCATCACTAAAGACCTCAATGTCAAAATGGAAAACCGTTTGAGCTCCAACACGGTGGAAACCATTTTTGAAGATCGCGATGGACTGATCTGGATTGGAACCGACAACGGAAGGTTGCATTTACTAAACCCGTCGAGCTATGAGGGAGTGGTGCAACATATTGATGTAAGTATGCTGGAAGGAAAACCGATCCGTACCGTTTTTCAAGACCGCGAAAACAACATGTGGCTGGGTACTTACGGTGGTGGGTTATACCTGTTAAAAGACAAGCTTTTTAGCATTTATTCCGAGTGGCAAGGGCTCCCTTCCAACAATGTGCTTTCTATACTGATCGGTAAAAAGGGAAACTACTGGATTGGGACAGAAGGAGGCTTAACCATAATGGATTTTACGGAGAATGCCACCACGACCTTGACAACGGCAGATGGATTGCCTGGTAATGAAGTCACCGCCTTATTTGAAGATCAGAATGGAACCATTTGGGGTGGAACTGCCCGCAATGGTTTGTTTATGGTGCAGCTCTTAGATGGGGAACCCCGCATTTCGTTTCCTCCCGATGCTTTGACTTACGAAAGCATCAACAGCATTGCCCAAGACCAGCAAGGGCAAGTAATCGTTGGCACCGTGAGCAGTGGATTGTATCTATTGCGGCCAGATGTGCGGAAAGTGGAAAACTTTACCCTTACCAACGGCTTGAGCCACAACGATGTGCGACAAGTATTTGTGGACTCGAAAGACCGTCTTTGGCTAGCAACCCACGGGGGCCCCATTAACATGTATGCCAACCGCGAGATACACTATTTTGGTGTTGAATCGGAGGTAGAAGGCTTCAATTTCAATGCCTTCGCCGAGGATCTAAAAGGGAACGTTTGGGTGGGCTCCTACGGTAGTGGGGTATACTGCTACGATGGTGACAAGTTCAAGCTATTTGACCGTAGTTCTGGATTACTCTCTGATTATGTCTATTCAATCTCCTGCGATACCAAAGGCAATGTTTGGGTCGGCACCAAGCTTGGACTCAGCAAAATTGAAGCTTTAACCGAGAAAGTGGTCAATTATCCAGCGGCAGAACATTTCGAGTCGGCGGAAATCAATCTCAATGCCGCTTCTGCCGATCCTAATGGCGATTTGTGGTTTGGCTCCAATCAAGGTGTAGTGCGATTCCTGAGCAACAGCCAGGAATTCAATACCGTTCCTCCTAAAATTAATATCTCGAGCTTCCGAATCAATGGAGAGGAGCATCCCATCTCCGGAGTAAAAGAGCTGCCTTACGGCAACTATACCATTGATTTAGACTATGTAGCCATCAGCCTTACCAATCCTGAAAAGGTGGTTTACCAATACCAATTGGAAGGATACGAAAACGAGTGGTCCAACATTACTTTTGAACGTGGAGTGCGCTACTCCAGTTTGGAAGACGGCACCTATACTTTTAAGCTTCGGGCGGCCAACGCCGATGGCATTTTTACACCTAAACCCACCGTGCTGCGGTTCAATATTGCTGTACCCTTATGGCAAACCTGGTGGTTTCGAATATTTGCGATAGTTGTATTTGGGGGCATACTCTACGGTTTTATTCAAATTCGAATCAGCATCTACAAGAGGCGCCAGGCTGAACTGCAACATTTGGTAAATGAGCGCACCAGCGAATTGCAACGTGAGAAAGAGAAAGTTGAAAATCAGAATACTATCATTAGCAGTTATTATCAAGACATTACTTCGAGTATTAGTTACGCTAAACGCATCCAGGATTCGGTCATTCCTCCGCAACGAATTTTAGAACAGGCACTCCCCGAACAGAGCTTTATGTTGTGGAAACCCCGCGATATTGTGAGTGGTGATTTCCCCTGGTTCAACCATTCAGAGGATCAAACCCTGGTGGTGGCCGCCGATTGCACCGGACACGGTGTTCCGGGAGCCTTTATGAGCCTGATTGGTCACAATGGACTCTTACAGGCGGTACGCCAACAGCACCTTACTTCGCCAGGCGCTATTCTCGACTCGCTCAACCACTCTGTTACCCATACTTTGCTTTCTGAAGAAAACGGTCAGCAAATGCGGGATGGCATGGACCTGGCCATGTGTGCCATTCGACGAGAGGAAAAGGTATTGGAATTTGCAGGAGCCAATAATCCGCTGTACATTCTGCGCAGAAATTTGGCTTCATCTGAATTGGGTTCACATCCGAACATCAAGTGTTTCGAAGAACACCTCGGAGAAATAAAAGGAGACAAACGCCCCATCGGGAACTATCCTGGTGAAACACAAACTTCGTTTACGAATCACGTTATTCCCTTTCAGCCGGGAGACAGGTTTTACATTTTTTCTGACGGATATGCCGACCAGTTTGGTGGACCAAAAGGGAAAAAGTTTATGTACAAACAATTCAAGCGTCTGTTGATCTCTATTTTCGAGCTTCCCATGGCCGAACAGCGTAAAATTCTCAACCAAACCATCATGGATTGGCAAGGGCAACAAGAGCAAGTAGACGACATTTTGATTATTGGTTTCGCACCCTGAAGTTTATAAACAAAGCCTATGTTCCCAGTGAACCCTTTCCATAGGGTGATCCTTTTGAGTGCTTTTGTTACCGGATGGATGCTTCTGCCACTATTCCTCTCGGGGCAACGCTACAATTTCAATCATTTTGGCATTCGCGAAGGCCTGCCTCAAAGTTTTGTTTACACCCTCGATCAAGATTCTTTGGGCTATTTATGGATTGGCACCGGAGAGGGTTTGGCACGCTACAACGGACTGAATTTTAAGGTTTATACTACTCAAAACGGGCTGGCCGATAACTTCATTTCTGCCTCTTGTTACGACCGGAGCGGCCGACTTTGGGTAGGGCACTATCAAGGTGGCCTGAGCCGGCAATCGAACGGGGGCTTTGAGACCGTTCTCCGCGGCCAAAACAGTAGTCGAATCAATGCTGTGCTACAAGATAAAGAGGGCCGCATCATTGTAGCTACTCAACATCACGGTCTATTTCTGTTGCATTCGGATGCTAAAGATTCTTCCGACGTGCAGGCCTTGGAAGCTCCTTGGTTGCAAGAGCAGCAGGTATACACAATGGCGTTTGATCTGGACCAAAAAACACTGCTTATCGGTACCGACAGCGGTCTGAAAAGGGGTCAAATTGAAGGCAATCGGCTCCGTTTTACTTCCGAAGTTCCCGATTTGAAGGGCCAATTGGTCAATAGCATAACGGTGTTGGAGCTTGGCTGGGTTGCCGGCACACGACAAAAGGGTTTGGTCTGCTCCAGAGTAAGTTTTGGCAATCACCCTTACCTGTTTTTGAACCGTGAGAACGGATTTCCGGAACGCATCAATTTTGTAAAGAAGTCCAGCGATACCGAAGTATGGGTAGGTGCTGCCGATGGCCTGTATCAATGCGATTACGACCTGGGAAAGGGCCTGATCATCCGCAATTATTTTGGCCGTGAAAACGGATTGAAGGATTTAAACATCCGGGCTTTTCTGGCCGACCGGGAGGGAAATTTTTGGCTGGGTACTTTCGGCGGTGGATTGGTGAAGTTTCACAACGATTATTTCAATCTGGTGGAGGGTAGAAACAGCCTTTCGAGCCCCGATATCCATTCCATTTACCTGGATAATGATCAGCGGCTACTACTTGGCACCGAGATGGGACTATCCATCCTTCAATTGCCCGACAGTGGCATGAACAGCAATAGCATTCAGCAATTGGCCATCAAAAACCTGGGCAGTGAAATGGAGGTTTCCAGCCTCTGTCGCGACCGCAACGGTACTTTGTGGGTAGGAAGCGCTGGCAATGGTTTGTTTTACTACGACAGGACTTCAGACCGGCTCATGCCACACCGCCTGAACGGTGACTTGAGCGACCGAAACATCAACCATCTTTCCATCGATCCAAATGGCTTCTTATGGGTTGCTACCGCTTTAGAAGGGGTATTTCGATTTGATGTGAATTCAGAAGATGTGGTTCATTACTCCACCCGGAACGGGCTGCCGCACAACGAAATCTTTTCAGTCTTTCACGATCGTTTTGGCAACACGTGGTTCATTACTCAAGGCACTGCGCTCGCAAAACTTTGGCAGGGTGAGTTTATGTATTACTCACGCAAAGAAGGCCTGCTTTTTCTCGATTTTAACTGCATGTATCAAGACATGGCCGGCAACTATTGGCTGGGCACCAACGGGAATGGAATCTATCGATTTGATGGGCGAGCGTTCGAGAATTTTACCACTGAAGACGGGTTGCGCAGCAACTACTGCTACGCCATTGTAGAAAGTCAAGATAGTGTGCTCTGGTTTGTGTCTCAAGACGGTATTTCAAGGTTGGCCCCCGAAAGCAGGGATTTTAGCGACTACAGCGATTTCAATCAAAATTTCGACCTCAAGTTCAATACCAATGCAGCACTGGCGGATGCACAGGGCAATCTCTTCTTTGGAACCGAAAATGGATTGGTATCGTTTAGGCCAGCTTTCGGCGAAGCCAAAGAAAGCATTCAATGCCAACTGACCGCACTGACCGTTCAGGATTCGGTGTATCCACTGCAGCAAAACTTTTCCCTGGATTACAGCCAATACCGAATCAAGTTCGATTTTGAAGGGGTGTGCCTCAACCATCCTAACTCGGTACGCTACCAATACCGCCTCAAGGGCTACGACAAAGACTGGAATCAGGTATCCAACGAAAAGTTTGCCTACTACACAGGCATCGATGACGGCAACTACGTTTTTGAAGTGCGGGCGGCTCTCCCTGGAAACGAATTTACTACCCCATCCAGCTCCTTTGCCTTCTCCATCAAAACGCCTTTCTGGAAAACCGGGTGGTTCTTTTTGATCAGTGGCCTGCTGGGAATAGGGCTTATCGGAGGTGCCATTCGCCTGCGTACCGTTCAGTTGCAACAGGAGAAACGCCGGTTGGAAGGCATGGTAGAAGAGAGAACGCAGGAGATTCAAAAACAGACTGAAGAGTTGGAACAATTCACCTATGCGGTGTCGCACGATTTGAAAAACCCGGTCATCAACATTTCGGGTCTGTTGGCGGTTTTGCGCGAATCTCAGCCTCCCGAATCAGAAGAGTCGACCGAACTATTTGATATGCTGGTGGATACCTCCAATCATTTGAGCAGCAACTTGCAGAAGCTCATGGATGTAATCAAGGCCAAGAAAACCGATATTTCCGGCAAAGAAGAAGTGGAATTTGAGACGGTTTTTCGGGAGCTCAATTCCAACATTTATACACTCATTAGTTCTGCCGGAGCGCGCATTGTCACCCGTTTTGAAGTAAACTCCTTTTACTTTTCGCACGAACATTTGTACGGTTTCCTCTACAACCTCATCACCAATGCCATCAAATACCGTCATCCTGATCGGCAACCGGAAATACGGGTCAGGACTTTTCGAGAAGACAATTTTGTTGGGATTTCAGTAGGCGATAATGGCTTGGGCATCAACCTGGAGAAAGACCGTGAAAAGCTGTTTGGTATGTTTAAGCGCATTCACGACCACACAGAAGGAAGCGGAGTAGGACTACACCTAATCAAGGCCATTATTGAAAAAGCAGGAGGAAGCATCGATGTGGAAAGTAAACTCGACAAAGGAAGTACTTTCACCATATTGCTTCCCGACGAAAAAACGGTTTAACCGCGTTCCTCGTAATATTTTTCAATAATGATCCGCAGTTTGTCTTCGTCCAGCGGCTTGTTGATGAACTCAGAAACTTCGTAGGATTTAGCAGCATCTACGTCCCTGGTAAGCAAAGAGGTGGTAAGCATTACCATGAGCTTATCGGCCCTTAAGCTCGCATCCAATTTGTTGTATTCTTCCAGAAATTCGAACCCATTCATTACCGGCATGTTAATGTCCAAAAAGATGAGGTTGGGAGAAATGTAATCGGAAGCGTCTGGATTTTTGAGGTATTCTAAGCCCTCTTTCCCATTTTTAAAGATGAGCAAATGATCCGCCAAACCGCTTTTTTTGATGATGCGTTGGTTGAGGTAGTTCGTCATTTTATCATCGTCAATAAGAACAATGCAGTTGAGCTTTTTCATCGCTGTGGGTCTTCTGAGGTAGAGTATTACTAATGCCGACCGGTGATACTGGCTGAACTAAACCAGCGGTAAAGTTAACCAATCCCCGATTCCAACAGAGAGACAAACCTGCTTTGATCATTGAAACAACCGGCCGCCCCTCAGTCGATCGTTGGACTTACTACGGCGACTGCCTCCTTTAGGTTTCTTTTCACCTCTCAAAGTGCCGGTACTCCACTTTGCAAGCGGATGTCTTTTTCCAATGGACAAGGAACTTTACCTTTAGTCGCTTATCGTTGGGATTTATGAGAACCATTTTTTTTCGCGCTCTGACCCTATTGATGGTAGGAGCAACGCTCACCGCTTTTATTCCTACTTCAAAACAAGCTCCTCCTTTGCAGGAAGCACAGGCCGATTATCTTTCGGGAAAAACGCCACAAGACCTGGCGTGGCTCTCCAACAGTTGGCACATGAGCAAGAATGGATACGAAATTTGGGAGGTATGGGAAATGCAGGCCGACGAGAGCTTGAAAGGAACTGGATTAACCTTTTTAGGGGAGAATTTGCTGGTAAGAGAGCACCTGGAAATCCGAAACATCGCGGATCGTCTGGTATTTATTGCAGCAGTAAATGCAAAACGCCCAGTGCTTTTCACCTTGGTAGAGGAGAATGAGAGCGGTGAATTGTTCTTCGAAAACAAAGAGCACGATTCACCCAATCGGTTGATTTATCAACCGTTGACAGAAACTTCTATGCAAGTACTGGTACAAACCAACGCTGAAGGAGAAATACAGCAAAACTTGCTGAGCTTCACCATAAAAGAGATGCCGGAAAAGGTTCAGAAATACCTGGAAACCGCACCCCCAAAGTGAATTTTTCGATGCCGGGCCGGCCCCTGTGCCGGCCCGGATTTCATGAGCTTTAGTCGACTTCCTTGAATTGCTCATCTCCGCACATGCGGACAATTTTGGGTAAGAATGTCCCAACGACTTCTACCAAGTCTGCTTGTGACGCCATTACCGTTTCGATATTCTTATACGCCATCGGAGCTTCGTCCAGCCCCGATCCGATAACTTCCACGCCTGCCTTGCGCAATTCCTGCGCTACCTGCTGTGGGTCCAGTTCTCTTTTTGCCTGTGTTCGAGACATCACCCTTCCAGCTCCGTGTGCCGCTGAATTGATGGACCGTGCATCGCCTTTACCGCGCACGATAAAACCAGGGGCCGTCATCGAGCCAGGAATGACGCCCAAAACCCCTTTTGCGGCAGGAGTTGCTCCTTTGCGGTGCACAATCCGGCTTCGCCCTTTGGCATCTTTTTCTTTCCAAGCGAAGTTGTGGTGGTTTTCCACGCGGACGCTGGGCGCTACTCCCAAACTTTCGGCCATGCGGTCGTGAATTTGATGGTGGCAGGCCGAGGCATAATCTCCGGCTAAATTCATCGCTGCCCAGTATTCTTGTCCTTCGGCGGTGTTGAGGTCCAGCCATGCTAAGTGACGTGCTTCAGTAGGCAAGGTGCACAACTTACGCGCTAAGCGAGAGTAGTGGTTGGCCACATTCGCCCCGAAGCCGCGGGAACCTGAATGAGACAATAGGGAAAGGTAGGAGCCTACGGGCAAGCCAAATTCGTTTTTCGGGTCTAAGAGTTCCGTCACCCCAAATTCTACAAAGTGATTTCCGCCTCCCGAACTTCCAATTTGCGCTGCTGCCCGGTCTTTTAGTTCCCTCAATACTTGCACCTCGTTGAACAACGGATCGGTGAGCACCTCATGGTCACGCGGCTGACGAAAGGTGGCCCTTCCAAATCGGGTGTTTTCATTCAACAAGTGGACGAGTCGCTGCTTCTCTGAGGTCACAGCACTTGACGGCAACTCATAAATGCTCAAACACATTCTACAGCCGATGTCTACTCCAACGCCATAGGGAATGACCTGATTTTCGGTAGCTAAAACTCCGCCAATGGGCAAACCATAACCTTGGTGAGCATCTGGCATCAAGGCCCCACCAATGGCTACCGGAAGCCGCATAGCCGTTTCAATTTGACGCCATGCACCTGCTTCGATGTGTTCGCTACCAAACACTTCATACGGATCGGCATTGGCTCGTAATTCGTAGTGGCCCTTTGGCAAAACAGGCGCCAGCAAGGCAGCTGCCACACCTCCCCATTCCGGATCGGCTTCGAAACCGTTGGGGTCGGCCAAAACTGCGCGCAGGGTGGTCAAAAGCGCTTGATAGCTTGCTTCGTCCAGTTCTCGGTTTGCTTTTTTCAACACCATTCCCAAAGCTTTGCTTTCCGGGAATCCAAGTGCTTTCAATGTATTGCCGTTGAGTTTCATGTTCTTATAGTTAACCTCTTGAACCATCCGGCCCTGCTATCGGTGCCGGATGGTCTTTAGAGAGGATTGAGCCGCATCTTCAAAAGATTGAAAATACGGCTCCTGGGGTTAATGATTAGACTTTTATTGCTTTTGGATTGGAAAACAAAGGTGAATCTCAAGTGCGCAACGTTTTTGCGCAATAGAATTTTATTTGCAATTTTCCTCAAATTTCTGCCGCATGCCCGCCAATCGAAACGCCCTGGTGCGTTACAAAACCATTGACCAATGCCTACAAAACCGCTATCGTTTGTGGACCTTGGAAGATTTAATTGAAGCCTGTTCGGAAGCCCTTTATGAATATGAAGGGATCGACAAAGGAGTTAGCCGGCGAACGGTTCAGGCCGATATTCAATTCATGCGCAGCGATAAGCTCGGGTACAATGCGCCAATCGTAGTGCAGGAAAAAAAGTATTACACCTACGAAGACCCAGAGTACAGCATCACCAACCTGCCGCTTTCTGCCAGCGACCTGGAAAAATTGTCCGATTCGGTGGCGGTGATGAAGCAGTTCGCTGGTTTTTCGCAGTTCAAAGAAATGGACGCCATGGTGCAAAAACTCGAAGACCAGGTAGCAGCCCGCAAAACCCAACGGGCTCCGGTCATCGATTTTGAACGCAACGATGACTTAAAAGGACTTGAGTACCTGGATGGTCTTTACCAGGCTATTGTGAACCGGCAAGCCCTCGAACTCACCTATCAATCGTTCAGAGCTCGTGAGCCCAGTACTTTTACGTTTCATCCTTACCTGCTCAAAGAGTTTCGAAACCGATGGTTTCTTTTAGGAGCAAGGGGCGAAACACAGCCCATTCTTAATTTGGCGCTGGACCGGATCAAGGGGTTCAAACCCAGCAGCCAGCCCTTCATTTCACGGCCCGACTTCGATCCTCAAACCTATTACCAACACGTGATTGGCGTATCGGTAGGGCCGGAGGAAAAAGCCGAACTGGTAGTGCTTTTCATCAAGCGCAACCACGCCCCCTATGTGCTTACCAAGCCGCTACACCACAGCCAAAAGGTCGTGAGCCAAGACCATTTTGGAGTAACCATATCTATTCGGGTGGTGCAAAACTTTGAGTTGGAAAAAAGTATTCTAGCTTTTGGGGAAGGGGTACAAGTACTGGAACCGCAGCGGCTTCGACGAAAAATACGCGATCGTCTTTTGGATGCCTACGAGCATTACCAAAACCGGTATGATCTAAAAAGCCTGGAAGGCCAACAAAAGAAGCTGCACTTCAAAGGCCACTGCACGTTGGAAAACATTTATACCCTGCGGGAGGTCCGGCAAATGCAATCAGCAATTTACCGCCATCTGCAACAGCAACCGGCCAACACTTTTGCCATTCGCCAGTTGTCTGACCGCATGCCCGACTTGTTCCGATTGATCTTCAACCGAAACCTTATTCAAGTGTTGGAAGCGCTTAGCTCCACAGAACTGTATTTATGCAAAGCGACCTTTTTCGATAAAGGTGGGGAGGCCGATTGGTTGGTTGCCTGGCACCAGGATGCTACCATTCAGGTAAAAAATATTCAAGCGGTAGATGGCTATACCCGTTGGCTTAGTCGGCAAGGAGTAACCAGCGTTATCCCGACCAAAGAATTGCGGCAACAACGCATTGCCGTTCGCCTGCACCTCGACGATGTGGACGAAACCAACGGAGCCTTAGAAGTGATCTCAGGATCGCATAAGAAGTTGCTGAACCCCGAAGAGGTGAAGATCATTACCCAATACAGTAATCCTGTTGTTTGTAAGGTTCCCGTCGGCGGTATTCACGTGTTGCATCCGATGCTGCTCCATGCCTCCCGCAAAAGCAAAGAAGAAAAACGACGGAGGGTGATTCATTTAGAGTTTTGCTATGCAACACTCCATCCTGAATTGGAGTGGGCAGCGTACATGCAGGTTCCCAAACTTCATCAGAGCAACTGAAAGTTCGCTATCCAGTTTTCTACGATGGGAGAGGAGGTATTGCCAGTGATTTTGAGCAAATAGTTTTTTCCTTCCGAAGACCACACAATTTCGCGAACGGCTTGTCCCCTTTCGGTATAAATCGACTCTTTCGCCGATAGATCGGCTACTGTCACCGATTTTGAGGTCGTTTCCTTAGGTTTATCAACCACCCCATTCAATTGCCCTTTCTCAATCGACCAGGTGAAGGTCGCGGAATAATCTCTCCCCGACCAGCGGTAACTGTGCTCCAATGCATTTTCCCATCCGGGGAGGGGAGCGTAGGTAGGGCCAATCGGGAAACTGGCCAGAAAACCACCTTGCACAGACTTGATTTTTACGGGTCGACGGTCTTCACCTTCAGGTGTATAAACAGAGTAAACCGGCTCTACCACGTAGCCATCTGCGCGCAGCAATTGAATCAAGCCCTGGGCACCCGGAAGGTGCAGGGCACCCACGGCTACAAAAGCTCTTTTATTTTGGATCAACCGAGCCATTCGCCGGGCCATGATCAAGTTGCGCCCCACCACCAGGGCACTGTCCATATCGCTGGACTGCCCATCGTAGTTTTCATACATCCTTTGCAGGCTGTCCAGATCCTGGCGCGCGTAGGTTGTCACAAGATCATTGTAATAAGCCCTTTCATCCGTCGGGTGATCCACATATTCCAACAGTAGGGCTGCTTGCTCCTCCAAAGAGAGCGCATTTAGCGCACTCATTTGCTCTTCCAGGGTTTCCAGGCCAAGCACCTGCAAGCCATTTTCATTGGCTTGTTCCTGCAAATACTGGTCGAGCACTTCCGATTTATCTTTGGGCAAATTAGCCTCTGACATCATGCTATAGGTAAAAATGGGCTTGATTTTGTTCACCATGAAACTCATGATGCCCAAGCTCTTTTTAGCGGCCTTTTTCACCCGTTTGTATTCCTCTTCTGAATAGAGGTCCTCCAGGCTTACCGAATCGGGAAGGAGCAAAGCCGGAGCCATGGCAGAGGCATTTTGCTTTACCTTCAAGATATCGAGTTCTCCGGCCATTACTTCGCAACGCAACAAGGCAAGCATCACCGAATCGCCCATCATAAAAGCCCGCTGGTCTTGAATGTGAACGGTTCCATACAAATAAGAGGGCTGGGAAAGGCCGTTTCCGGAAACCTTCCACAACAGTGAATTGAAATCTTGAGCTGCGCCAAAAACGGGCAACAAAAGAATTCCAATCAAGGAAAATACAATGCGAATCATAACGGTGAATGAGCGTAACAAAAATTAGCAATTTTGGTCATAAACCCAGGCTTGGGTAGCACTTACCTTTGTAGGAAACAACTGAATCGATATGCCACTTCCCAATTCTATTTTGATCTCTTTTCTTGCTTTGATGGCAGGAATTCTCTGGCTCATCTATCGTGGAATGACCCAACTCATGGAGCGCGCAGCAATTGACGGACCTAAGCGCAAGCGGGTTCTAATCCTAGCTTTTGGAGGCATTTTGGGTTGGTTAAGCTTCCTCGCAATTGTAGCAAAAATTGGATTCTTCGCCGATTTTAGCAATTTTCCTCCCCGAGTGCCGGTGGCTTTAATCCCCCCGGTGATCGTCGGCATCTTGCTGCTACGAAATGCCACCGTGAAAAAGATATTGCAACACACTCCGCCGGGATGGCTCATCTATCCACAGGCTTTTCGGTTTCCTTTGGAACTCATCCTCTGGGGAATGTTGATCACCGGCGTTGGTCCCGTGCAGATGACTTTCGAGGGTTATAATTTTGATATTATTACCGGTATTACCGCACCCATAGTTGCGTGGTTAGTATTCCAACGGGCCACGCTTTCCAGGCGTTTCGCCATTGCGTGGAATTTCATGGGGCTCACTTTTATCGTGATTGTGCTCACCATTGCAGTACTCTCTTTTCCCAACGATACGCTCCGCTATTTCATGGACGAGCCCTCTACCAGAGTAGTCGCCTATTGGCCAATTATTTGGCTTCCTGGCTTTGTGGTGCCCTTTGCAGTTTGGCTGCACTTGCTTTCGCTCAAACAACTGCTAACTCAAAAGGCTCAGCTTAACGAGGCCTTGTAGGTATCGATGGCCCGTTGGCGGCCAAACTTGTGGTCCACAATGGGTTTGGTGTAAGTCAATTCCTGAAACTCGGGTACCCACCGACGAACGTAGCGCAATTCAGGATCAAACTTTTTGGTTTGTGCCGCTGGGTTAAACACCCTGAAATAAGGAGCAGCATCGCAACCGGAGCCCGATGCCCACTGCCAGCCACCGTTGTTGGAAGCCAGATCAAAATCCAGGAGTTTCTTGGCAAAATAAGCCTCTCCCCACCGCCAATCAATCAGCAAGTGTTTTACCAAGAAGCTCGCGGTAATCATCCGAACCCGATTGTGCATAAAACCCGTTCCGTTCAACTCTCGCATACCTGCATCTACAATGGGGTAACCGGTTTTACCTTTGCACCATGCCTCGAATTCGGTTTCGTTGTTGCGCCATTCAATGTGGTCGTATTTGGGCCTAAACGATCCATTCACCACATGCGGATGGTTCCACAAAATCATGGCGTAGAAGTCGCGCCAGATCAACTCATTCAAGAAAGTGTCGCTGGCAGCTTTGGCGGTTCGGGCCAATTCCCGGATACTGATGGTACCAAACCGCAAGTGCACTCCCAGGCGGGATGTTCCACGAACGCTCGGAAAATTACGCTGCTCGGCATACCGCTTCAGAATACTCATATTGGCCTCCGTTGCCGGGAAATCAAGCCCAACGGCAGAGAAACCCATTTGTTCCAAAGAAGGAATTTCCTGAGCAGGAGCAGGACACCAATGTCCAAAAAGGGATTCAGTGTCATACGATTCAAAATGCGCATCGGAAGCCTTGGCACGCCAACGCCTGCTGTAAGGCGTATACACCGAATATGTGCCACCATCGTCCTTCGTCACCTCTTCTTTTTCCATGATTACATGGTCTTTAAAGGTGCGAAAGGCTACACCAGAACGCTCTAAAACTTGAGCAATTTTTGTATCTCGCTCCTTGGCGTAAGGCTCATAGTCGTGGTTGGCATACACTGCTTGCGGGGAGAACTGCTCTACCAACTCTGCCCAAATGGCCTCTGGTTCACCGTAAAAAACCAGCATAGAGCTTCCCATGTCTGTAAGCTGGCGTTGCATTTCCTGCAATTGCAAGTGAAGAAACTCTACTCTACGGTCCCGTTTGTCCTCCAGCTTGTTGAGTATGTGGGTATCAAATACAAAAACCGGAAGCACGTTTTTGTGATTTTTCAGGGCTTGAAACAATCCTGCATTGTCGTGTAATCGTAGGTCTCTGCGGAACCAGAAAAAAGCGTCTGGCTTTTGGGAAATAAGCTCATTCATGATGGAAAACAAACAACCTAAACCAGATCCGGTTCAGGTAAAAAAAGAAAAGGCCACTTTCCGGTAGAAAAGCGGCCTCAGGTAAAACTTGATTTATAGGAAAATCAAATTCCGGTATTCAGTTCCAGGTATTTCATGAACTCCTCTTTGGTAGAGCGTTCTTTGAATTTTCCTGAGAAAGAAGAAGTAACCGTACTGCTGGCAGTGTCTTCCACTCCGCGTGCGGCAACACACAAGTGTGCCGCATCAATTACAATGGCTACATCCTCTGTTTTCAAAATGCGTTTCAATTCGTTGGCAATTTGCACGGTAAGGCGCTCTTGCACCTGTGGTCGCTTTGAAAAGTAACGAACAATCCGGTTGATCTTTGACAAACCAATAACGTGTCCGTTAGAAATATAGGCAACGTGCGCTTTGCCAATGATTGGCACAAAATGGTGCTCGCAGGTAGAGTAAACAGTGATGTTCTTCTCCACCAGCATTTCGTTGTACTGGTATTTGTTTTCAAACAGCTTGACGTTAGGCATGTTTGCCGGATTCAAACCACTGAAAATCTCTTTCACATACATTTTAGCCACACGGTGAGGTGTGCCACTTAGGCTATCGTCGTGTAAGTCGAGGCCCATGATGTTCATGATTTCCCGGAAGTGTTTTTCGATAAGTTCTATTTTCAACTCATCGTCCACTTCAAAAGCGTCAGCACGCAATGGGGTCTCCAAGGAGGTTCCCACGTGCTCATCGCCCATGGTTTCAATCATTTCGCGGTCAATTTCCGCTGTATTCAACATAATTCCGTTCGGTTTCATAAAGGGTAATCTTTAGGTCGAGATGATCCTCAAAAGCAGCCCTTAGCCGGTTCCAAATCACGCCGGCGATATTTTCGGCAGTAGGATTCAGGTTTTTAAAGTCCGCCACATCCAGGTTCAGGTTCTTATGATCGTAACGATCGGTCACTTCCTCGCGGATAATGTCTTTCATTACTTTCATATCAATCACGTAGCCGGTACGAGCATCTACCGATCCGGTAAGATGCACAACTAAATCATAGTTGTGTCCATGGTAATTCGGGTTGTTGCATTTTCCGAATACCTTTTGGTTAGTCGCATCGTCCCATTCAGGGTTGTGCAAACGATGCGCTGCATTAAAATGCTCTTTACGGCAAACCGTTACCTTCAATTGATTTGGTTTTAAGTCCCGAAATGGGGCGGCAAAATTATTATTATTTGATTGAGAGATTGCTAATAAGCAAGTTACGCGGGTTTAGCAACGTTGACCACGCGGTCGATGGAAAGCTTGAACCATTCGGTAAAGCGTTCCGGATAAAGGTTGATTTCTTTCATGAGTGTTTCAAGATCAACGTAGCGCCAGCCGCCAACCTCATCGGGGTTGACTTCGGGGGCATCGCTGAATTGACCAACCAGCACATGATCCAGCTCATGTTCGGTTAGTTCGTTGTCCAGTACTTTTTTGTAGATAAATGAGAACTTGAATTCAATGGGGCAATCAAATCCCATTTCTTCTACAAGACGGCGGTGGGCTGCATCCATTACTTCTTCTCCCGGCCGGGGATGGCTGCAACAGGTATTGGTCCACAAACCACCCGAGTGGTATTTGTGGTGAGCGCGTTGCTGCAACAACAGCTCGTTTTGCTCATTGAATACAAAGACGGAAAAAGCACGGTGCAACACCCCTTGACGGTGTGCTTCGAGTTTATCCATAGTGCCCAGAGGACGATCACTTTCATCCACCAGTATCACTTTTTCTTCGGCATCGATCATTGATGTGTCTTTTTAAGATTGGCGTTTCCAGCGTTTAATAACCGCCTTATCCGCTTCAGTGCAATGGGTGGAAGATAGTAAATAGGAAACAATGGTAGCTTCTAAGTCAGAACTCAGCGTGGATTTACCCAACGCTCCAAGCATGATTTTCTTGTCTTCATTAATGTTTTCATTGTACCCCAAGAACTCGGGAACCTGGGTTTGAAGAACAAAACGAAGAAACCGTAATTCTGTATTGTTAGGCTGCTGAAGGATCGAATTTTCTAAACGTTCCTTTCCATCACTAAAATAACTGTAGCGTTTCCAGGGATTCGACGAGTATTCGGCCATACGAGCTTCCATGACGCCGTAGTAACCCATTAATATGATAGAAAGTTCAGATTTCGATTTTTCTAATCGTTTATAGAGTTCTGTTGCAGCAGATTCGCTTGTAGCGGCTGCTACAAATTGGTTTCTTACCTCGGGTAAGGATAGTTCTTGGGCGGCTGGTGATCCCCAAAGGGCAACCAGGCAAAGCATGGCCAATAAGAAACGCATGGTTTTGAGGCAGTTAGATCAAATTGAGGCTGTGTCGAACGTAGGAGCCTACGAAGAGTGCATACTTCCGATTGTTGGGAATTCGGATACGCTCATTCAACATCCGCTTGGGCGGGGTGCTTCGAATTTTGTTGAACAAAGAAATGTAATAGACATAAGCCATGTAAACCCCAAATCTTGCTGCTTTGGGCAATCGCTTAATACCTTCGAAACCATCTTTAAAGTCGATGGCAATGTCTTTTTCAATGGCCAGCTTGGCAGCCTCATCAAACTGATCCATGTCGATGCCAGGAAAATAGGTGCGTCCCATTTCCTTATAATCTGCTTGCAAATCGCGCAAGAAGTTAATTTTTTGAAAAGCCGATCCTAATCGCATCGCGTAGTAGCGCAGCTCGTTGTATTTGTTTTCATCCCCTTCCACAAAAACCTTGAGGCACATGAGGCCTACCACTTCCGCCGAGCCAAGAATGTATTCTTCATAAGAGGCCTGGTCGTGATTGGCTTGATCCAGGTCCATCTCCATGCTGTGCAGAAAAGTGTCGATCAACTCCCGATCAATATTGTATTCATGCACTACACGCTGGAAGCTGTGAAGAATAGGGTTCAAACTAATCTTATCTTCCAAGGCCCGGTAAGTATCCTGACGAAACTCTTGCAGCAGTTTTTGTTTGTCGTAATCGTGGAAAGTATCTACAATTTCATCCGCAAAACGAACGAAACCATAAATCGAATAAATAGGATCGTGGAACTTCTTGTACAGGAATCGAATTCCCATCGAAAAGGAGGTACTGTACGAGGTAGTAGTTAGCTTGCTGCACTTAAGGGCTACCTTGTCAAAAATTTCTTTCACGATTGAACTTTTAAGTAGTGGTCTGTCAGGTTGGCTACCACCTGACCGGAAATGATAGAAGGTGGAACTCCTGGGCCTGGAACGGTGAGTTGCCCTGTATAGAACAGGTTTTTCACCTTTTTGTTTAAGATTGATGGTTTTAGGATCGCCGTTTGGCGCAAGGTATTGGCCAATCCGTAGGCATTTCCCTTGAACGAATGGTAGTCCGATTCAAAATCGCGGTGCGCATAACTCCGCTTATAAATCACGTGAGGACGAATGGATTGACCGGTAAGTGACTCCAGACGATCCATCACCAGGTTGTAATATTTTTCCCGCACCTCTTCCGGATCTTCGAGGTTGGGCGCTACCGGAACCAACAAGAACAGGTTTTCGTGCCCTTCGGGCGCCACAGTACTGTCGGTTAGCGAAGGCACACAAGCATAGAACAAGGGTTTGGTGGGCCACTTGGGTGTTTCATAAATTTCTTCTGCATGGCGATGAAAATCTTCATCGAAGAACAGGTTGTGGTGCTGCAATCCCGTCAAGCGCTTGTTCAACCCTAAGTAAAACAACAAGCAGGAAGGAGCCATCGTACGTTTGTCCCAATAGTCTTCGGTATACCGCCGGTGTGAAGCAGGCAGTAGGTGTTGCTCAACGTGGTGATAATCGGCCGAGGCCACAACTGCATCAGCAGGAAAGTGGCCACCGTTGAGGTCCAATTGGCGAATGAATTGACCATCTACTGGTAGATGACTCACGGGCGAGCCCGTTTGAAATTCTACTCCTAAGGATTTGGCGAGGTCTACCATTCCTTCCACAATGCGGTACATGCCACCCATCGGATACCACGTTCCCAAACTGATATCCGCATGGTTCATCAAGCTATACAGAGCCGGAGTATTGCGCGGCATTGCTCCCAAAAACAAAATGGGGAACTCCAACAGCCGAATCAACCGGGAGTCTGTGAAATACTTGCGAACGTAGGAGTGAAACGATTTGAGAACGTGCATTTTCAGCAGCCCGTTCAACAATCGGGCATCCGCAAACTCGCCCAGTTTAAGTCCTGGCTTGTATACCAGGTCATTGATTCCAACTTCGTATTTGTAAGCTGCTTCAGCGAGGAATTTTCGAAGCTGTAGGGCGCTGCCTGGCTCGATCCGCTCGAACAGTGCTTCCATGGCATCCATTTCGGCGGGAATTTCCCATACCTCATCTTTTCCAAAGAAAACGCTGTAAGAGGGGTCCAAGCGTTTGAGCGTGTAAAAGTCGGCAGCACTTTTGCCAAAAAGTTGAAAGTAGGATTCGAATACATCGGGCATCCAGTACCAACTGGGACCCATGTCAAAGGTGAATCCTTCTGCCTGAAATTGTCGCGCGCGGCCGCCAAGGTGGTCGTTTTTTTCCAGAACTGTCACCTTATGGCCCTTTTGGGCCAAGCATGCGGCAGCAGCCAGACCCGAGAAGCCGGATCCGATTACCGCTATGTTTTTCATAAATTTTAGGGCTGGTAGTCTGTCAAAGCAGACATCAATTTTCGTCGGGCGAGGAAAATCCGACTTTTCACAGTACCTATAGGAAGGGAAAGCTCCTCGGCGATCTCCTTGTATTTGAAACCCTTGTTGTGCATTTCGAAGGGTCGACGATATTCCTCTTCCAGTTGACCAATTTTTTTCCGAATCTCACGCACCGCATAAGTAGTCTCTGGGTGCTCTCCATCAGAACGACTCGAAGTATTTAAATAGTACAAGTCTTCCGTTTGATCAATAATTGTATTAGCTTTAGTCTTTCTACGATAGTTATTGATGAAGGTATTCTTCATGATCGTATATAACCAAGCTTTCAGATTGGTACGTTCCTGAAATTTCTCCTTGTACACTAATGCCTTCACAATGGTATCTTGCAACAAGTCTTTCGCATCTTCCTCGTTCATAGTCAGGTGAAGTGCGAAGTACTCGAGTGGTTGCTTTAAGCTGATGACCTGTTGGTTGAAATCGGACTTAGACATAGCGTTTGATTTTCCTGGTGTCCAAGGCTTCACATTTTGTTTAGCCTTTTTCGAATGTTGTTAAACAAATTTAAGGCGATACCCGGCTTTCTCCAAATTTTTGTTTAACTATTTAGTTGTTTTGGTTAAACAAAATCAGTTTTTTCACCCTAACTTCTTGTTTTAGAGCAAATTAACAGTTGTTAAAAAATGTTAGTGATTTGAATGAACTTTAAAATCAATCGATAAGCTCTTGTTCAAGGGCATCGATAGAGTCCATATAAATGAAGTGTGGAGGGAAGGTCAAACCCTCAAAAGTGCGAGAAGGTCCACTCATGTAAACCGGCATTCCAGGAAAAGAGATGGCCAGCCTGTCCAGAAAATCCTGCGACTCTGACAACGGCACCGGAGTAACCATAAACGTTTGTAAAACATCTGGCTTACTTACTTGAACAACTTGTTTCAGGTCATCAAAAGGCACATTTTGCCCCAAATAAGTAACGTGAATTCCGTTGGCTTTGAGAATATAATAGGCAATCAGCAAGCCCAGTTCATGGTACTCTCCTTCCGGCAGAAATAATAAGTGCCGCTTTTCGGGATTCTTTGGTGTATCTAAGCCATCAATGGCTACAATGATCTTTTGCCGAATGATGTTGGAGACAAAATGTTCTTGCGCAGGGTTGAGTTCTCCAATGCTCCACAAAACACCTACCTTCTCCAAAAAGGGATAAATAAGTTGAACCACAGCAGCCTTAAAGCCTCTACGAATAACACTGGTAGAGAATATTTTGTGGAACTTATCCTCATCAAAGTCGATCATGGAAAGCATCAAACCATTGGCCTTGACTTCAAGGGAATGGTCGGTACTGTGTTCCAGGGTATTGGAATACAACTCCTGAATGATCTCATTGATCTCGCTGGTGGTGAACCTACTGACTTTAGAGATTTTGTAGCCTTGGTCCAACAACAAAGAAACGTTCAACAGCCTTTTCAGCTGTGTATCGTCGTAAGTACGAATGTTGGTTTTAGTACGGGCTGGCGTCAACAAACCATAACGTTGTTCCCATATACGAATGGTGTGGGCTTTAACACCCGACAGCCGCTCTAAGTCGCGTATGGAATAGTTTGCCATTAAGAATCCGTTGCTTTAACCAAGAAAAAACACGCGATTAACGAGAATGTTCAATAGATGTTTACTTTTTTCTGCTATCGTTACCAAATGGCCGTCCACCCGGCAGTAGCTATCTTTGCTTCTTGTGAAAGACCGACCACCGAAAATTGAAGAGGCACTCCCCCGCTTGCCTCAAAAGCCTGGAGTCTATCAGTATTTTGATGCTGATGAAAAACTCCTGTATGTCGGTAAAGCCAAAAATCTTAAGAAACGCGTTTCCAGTTATTTCAGTAAGGATCGGTTTGAGAACGGAAAGACCGCCCTCCTCGTTCGTAAAATTCAGTCGCTCAAATACATTGTAGTGGATACGGAGTATGAAGCCCTGTTGTTGGAGAACACCCTTATAAAAAAACACCAACCGCGCTTCAACATCCAGCTAAGGGACGACAAGACTTATCCCTGGATTTGCATTAAGAACGAGCGATTTCCTCGGGTTTTCACCACGCGAAAGCTAATCAAGGATGGCTCTGAATACTACGGCCCGTACCCATCTGTGCGGGTGTTGAAGAACATCCTCAGCCTGATTACACAGCTGTACAAGTTGCGCAATTGCAGTTTCAACCTATCGGATGAAAACATACAAGCCGGAAAATTTCGGGTGTGCCTCGAATACCAGATTGGCAATTGCAAGGGCCCTTGCGAAGGAAAGCAAGATGAAGAGGACTACAGAGAAGCCATTGCACAAATCAGAAACCTTATCAAAGGCAATGTGCAATCGGTTATCCGCGATTTAAAAGCCCGCATGCTCGAGCAGGCAACGAACCTGCAATTTGAAGAGGCTCAATACACCAAAACCCGCCTGGATGCCCTCGAAAAATTCAAGAGCAAGTCTACTGTGGTCAATTCTTCCATCGACAATGTGGATGTGTTGACGATCCTTGCCGATGATAAATTCGGCTATGTCAACTACATGCGGGTGATACGTGGCGCCATTGTGCAATCCCACACCATTGAGGTTAAAAAACAATTGGATGAACGCCCGGCAGAACTCCTGGCCAGTGCGTTGGTAGAGATGCGGGAGCGTTTCGGAAGCGTTTCAAAGGAGGTATTGGTCTCCGAAGTGCTTCAAGTAGAATTTCCCGATTTGCGCATCCATGTTCCCCAGCGTGGCGACAAACGCCGGTTGATTGAGTTTTCGGAACGCAATGCGCGTTTTTTCATGATGGACCGTCACAAAGAGCAAGAAAAAGTAGACCCCGACCGGCACATCAACCGCATTCTATCGCAAATGCAAGAAGATTTGCGCCTTCCGGAGCTTCCCCGACACATCGAGTGTTTTGACAACTCTAACATGCAAGGGTCTTTTCCGGTGGCCGCTTGCGTGGTATTCAAAAATGCACGGCCTTCCAAAAAGGATTACCGCCACTTCAATATAAAAACGGTAGAGGGACCCAACGATTTTGCTTCCATGGAAGAAGTGCTACACCGGAGGTACAAACGACTGGTAGACGAAGACCAGCCTCTCCCACAACTGGTAGTAGTGGATGGTGGAAAAGGCCAACTTAGTTCGGCCCTAAAAACCCTGGACGAGCTGGGCCTGCGTGGCAAAATCAGCATCATTGGCATTGCCAAGCGACTGGAAGAAATCTTTTTTCCGGAAGATCCTATCCCCATTTACATCGATAAGCGTTCCGAATCCCTCAAGATCATACAACAGTTGCGCAACGAAGCCCACCGCTTCGGCATCACCCATCACCGCAACCGCAGAAGCAAAGGGGTAATTCGTACTTCATTGTCAGACATTCAGGGAATTGGCGAACAGACGGCCCGTCAGTTACTGCGCCACTTCAAATCGGTAAAACGCATTCGGGAAGCCAGCGAAGAAGATCTGGCACAAGTCGTCACGCAACAGCGGGCCAAACTGGTTTATCAACACTTTAACGGTAAAGAGGAATAGGAAAAAAAGGGGGAAATCAACTGAGTTTGTCGGCCAGCAAACGCATCTCCAGCACAGGTGAGATTTTTTCGTAGAGGATGTTGTATACGGCATCTACAATTGGCGTATCTACCTCAAACTTTTTGTTGATCTCTTTGATGCTTTTCACCGCATAAAACCCTTCTGCAATCATGTTCATTTCCAGCTGGGCAGCTTTTACCGAATAACCTTTACCTACCATGTTGCCAAAGGTGCGGTTGCGGCTAAATTGGGAATAGGCGGTCACCAATAAATCGCCTAGATAAGCCGAGGATTTTACATCCCGGTGAATGGGATTCACTTTGTCAACAAAGCGTTCGATTTCTCTAATGGCATTGGCAATGAGCAAGGCCTGAAAATTGTCACCATACCCTAAACCATGATAAATGCCAGAAGCGATGGCCACTACATTTTTCAAAACTGCTGAGAGTTCAGTTCCGAAAAGATCATCGGAAATGGAGGTTTTGATGTAGCGACAAGCCAGCCAATCGGCCATTTGCCGGGCGTTTTCCTGATTCGGACATGCAATGGTGAGGTAACTCAACTTTTCCATCGCTACTTCTTCGGCATGGCAAGGCCCGGAAACAATACCAATCCGGTCGTAAGGGGTTCCAAACTGTTTGTGAAAGAAGCGTGCGGGAATTGCGTTGTACTCCGGCACCATGCCTTTGATGGCGGAGAATATCAGCTTCTTCTCCATGCCTTCAAGCGCTACCTCGTTAAAGGTGCTATACAGAAAAGCTCCTGGAATAACAATGACCAACACATCGGCTGTATCAATGGTTTTTTTGAGGTCGGTACTGACTTGTATTTTCTCTCGCTCAAATTGAACCGACGGCAAATAATGTGGATTGTGAAGGTATTGCTCAAGGTGCTCTACTGCCTTTTGGTTGCGCATCCACCAATGCACCACATCAAGGTTGTTACAGAGCATTTTCACAATGGCGGTAGCCCAGCTACCGCCACCTATTACAGCGACTTTCGGTTGATTGGATGCCATGACGATGGTGGCAAATATCTAAAAAAATGAAGAGCAGCTAAAGCGACTGAAGCTTTTGCGCTACCAAAGGAAGGTGGTTGGTAACCCATTCCTGCATACGTGGTATTTCACAGTCAGCCTTGCAGGCATCGATGTAAAACCGCTCATCAATGGGCCACTTTTGGGCATTTTGATCAAAATATGGGTACAACCTTTCCCACTGGTTCAGTAGCCGCTCATTAATCCCGGCCACGGTCAAAATACCTTGAGATTGCAAGTCTTTAAACCGTTGCTTCAAAGCCTCTCGGTATCCGTTGGGGTTGAGCTCCATCAAACGTTGAAAAAACACGTGCTGCTCAGGTTCCAGAACCCCTTCCCAATGCGGTTCCGAATCGCCATCGCGGCCGAAAGTAGAATCGTAATCCCAAGGAGCAATTCGAAAGGGATCACCCGCCCGCTGGCGGTAGAGGTAAAAATTCTTTGCAATGCCGTCTCCATTGTTGGTCACCAGCAACAACAAGTGCCAATCGATAACGCTGGATTGATCAAAACGGTGGAAAATTCCTTGGTCTGCATCAGCAAAAGCGGAATCGGAAGCATAAAAAATAAACTGGCGCAAGGAGTCGAGCTCCGCATTGAAGTTCCGCTTTCGGACCTTCGGAAACTTCTGATGGTATAGATTATTCGTGTCCAGGTGGGGATAAGTGTCCATGAATCGCTGATTGCGAAACACCGGAGGGTCTTTGAAATAACAGGCACCTGAGTTCTTTTTGTCCAATTGCAAGCGAGTTCCGTCCAACCGTTCCATGAGTAAAAACAGCCCATAGTAGGCATCGCCCAGATACACTTCCACAGGTGCATGTTGAGGCGCAATATTGCGGTCCGAGAAGGCACGGAACAGATCATAGCTCACGGTATGCCTGGAAAACGATCGATCGATGTAAGATGCGTTCAAAATCCAGTCTTTGTCTTTGGGCATGCCGCATAGCGACTGAGCCTCAGCTAACCGAAGGGTAAACGAATGCTTGGGATAAACGGAAGAGGCTCCCCCCCGATAGCGGGCTTTCGCAGGCGTGGGCCCAAATGCGAACGGAACAAGTTCGTTTTGGTAAGCTACCCGAATAGGTACTTTGGAACCATAATCTACTGAATCAAGCTCGAAGAGCTGAAAACGAGGCAATGGAGGAGGTGGGATGGATGGGTCAGCGTTGCAGCCCGCCAGTAAGAAAAGGCCAGCTATCGCCCCCAAAAACAGTACCCGATGAATCAAAATTGGACTTTAAGTTTCATTTCTTTGCCGTTTCGCAGCACAACCACGGATGTGGAGTCTCCTTTTTTGTATTGGCTCAAACCCGTCATGTAAGAGCGCATGTCAACCACTTGAAGGTCGCCCATTTTCACCACCACATCACCCGACTCAATGCCTGCCTCCGCGGCCGGTTTTCCATCTGTCACGCCATCAATGCGCATGCCTTCGCCTTCAAATAAATAGTCAGGTACTACCCCGAGGGTAACTGAAAAATTGGGGGCTTTGTCCGATCCCACATTTTTAGTTGCCGTAAATTTCAGTTGATCTTCTCCATCGAGTTGATCAATCAATGCCTGCAAGAACTGAGTAATGCGTCCCATGCCATCGTAGTTGATGTTTTCAACATCGTCCGATGGCTTGTGGTAATCTTTGTGGGTACCACTGAAAATGTGGATGGCCGGAATTTCCTTGAGGTAAAAAGAACTGTGATCAGAAGGCCCAATACCAGACGGTGAAGTTTTCAGGTTCATGTCAAAGGCGGCCACCTTTTCAAGGGCTTTGTTCCAGGAGGGAGAAGTTCCCACTCCGTTCACTCCGAGGGTCATCTCTTTTTTCTTCAACCGCCCCACCATGTCCAAATTGATCATGTAGGTAAATTCCGAAAGTCGAGTTTCGGTAGCGTTGGCGAAATGAGAAGACCCCAACAAACCCATTTCCTCACCAGAAAAAGCAATGAACAGGTAGTTGTGTTGATTAGCGTGGCCTTGCGCATAGTGCTGCGCCAAAGACAGCATCACCGCCACACCACTTGCGTTGTCGTCGGCTCCGTTGTGAATGGCGGGTTTTCCCCGGTGCAACGAACCAATTTCCCCATGTCCCAGATGGTCGTAGTGCGCTCCTACCACTACGGTAAAAGGTGCTCCATTATCAATACGAGCCAATACATTTTTACCGGTCTTGGTCTCCCTAACGATGTTGGTCGCAAAATCCACCTGAATGCCTGGAGTGGCTAAGAGTTGTTGCCCCACTTCTTGGGTAACAAAGGCAACGGGTAGTTTCACTGGCCTGATACTTCTTGGGTAAGCTTTTTCCGGATTGTCCACGTTGGGATCATTGTTGACGAATATCACCCCGGCAATCTCCATTCTTTTGAGGTGGTCGATACGTTCGTGCAACTCTCCTACAGAGATAAATTTGTTGTGCGGGTGCGTGCCACCAGGCAAGCCCAATTGCATCACTACCACCTTACCATTGAAGTCCCTTTCGTCAATGTTGGCAAAGTCATTGTGGTCAAACTGAGGGGCATAAATGCCAAAACCAACGTTTATAATCTCCCCCGAAGCTTCTCCGGATCCAGAGAGTGGCATGGGCCACCATCCTTCGTTAAGCGCAATTTCCTGCCCGTTGATTTTCATGGAGTTTTCACCCACCAGTTTACCTGGCGTTTGAAACTGAAACGGCTGAAAAAATCCAACGTTATCGCCAGCCGGTTTCAAGCCCATGGCCGCAAATCGCTTAGCAATGTAGTCCGCAGCCATTTGTTCGCCCGGTTCACCAGTAGCTCGGCCTTCAAGTTTGTCGGAAGCCAGGTATTCCAGGTCTGCCTGATGTTGCTTTTTGAGTTCGGCACGAATTTCTTCATCAGTGGCTTGCCCTTGGCTCACCAGTACGAAACCAATTCCGAAGAGTAGGGTCAGGAGAGAGTTTTTCATAATACAAGTATAGAGAGCTCTGAGCGGTCTACCAATAAGTAGAGCTTCGCCAACTAAAGTCTACGGAGGATTCCGTGAAAGAACCGGTTTGGGGGAAAATGGATCGAAAGTCTACTGTGTACTTCAGAGGGTGGTGGAATCTCCCTTTAAAGCAATCTCGACCTGTGCTGTGGCTACTTTCTATGGCTTGAACCACTGTAAACAAAGAAAGCGGCTTTGCCCAAGCCGCTTTCCAGGGAACTTTCCTTCGCAGGGGAATACCCTTGAAGGATACCAGCCGAAGCATGGCTAAAATTCCAAACTAACCGAGCGCAAAATAGTAATCAGGACTGCAAGCCCATCAATGATTTCAAATTCGGTCGGTTTCGGCTTAAAAGCGGTAGAAATGTGGGAAAAAAAGAAAGCGGTCTTGCCCGGACCGCTTTCTAGACTTGGGTTAACGTCTTATGAGTTTGGGGAAGTCAAAAGACTCATAATCGCAGGCCGACCGGGAGGCCGGCTGTTAACCAAACTAACCAAAAGCTAAAGTACAAGAACCAAGCCAACCCTGAAAGGGGCTCTTTGCGAATGACCGGTTTGACTTTGTGTTTGACGCACTTTGTTGAGTGATTGACATGACTGCGTGAACGAACGACTTACTTTTCAGGACGCATTTGCGGAAAAAACAACACATCCTGAATGGAAGATTGGTTGGTGAGGATCATCACCAGGCGGTCCACCCCGATGCCCATACCGCTGGTAGGAGGCATACCGTATTCCAAGGCCCGCAAAAAATCCTGATCGATGTACATGGCCTCATCGTCTCCTCGTTCCATGAGCTCGACTTGTTCTTCGAAACGCTCCCGCTGGTCGATCGGATCGTTGAGCTCCGAATAGGCATTGGCCAACTCTTTGCCGTTGATCATCAACTCGAAACGCTCCACCAAACCGGGCTTGCTCCGGTGTTTCTTACACAGTGGCGACATTTCAATCGGATAGTCGGTGATGAAAGTTGGTTGAACATAGTTGGCTTCGCATTTTTCGCCGAAAATCTCATCCACCAGTTTGCCCTTGCCCATCGATTCGTCTACCTCAATGTTCAAATCCTTGCAGGTTTGACGCAACTGAGCTTCATCCATTTCACTAATGTCGATGCCCGTATGTTCTAAAATGGCATCGTACATGGTTACGCGCTTGAAAGGCCGCTGGAAGCTGATGGTTTTATCGCCCAGTGGAATCTCGGTTGTCCCGTGCAGGTCCATCACTACTTTTTCCAACATGGCTTCGGTGAAATTCATCATCCAGTCGTAGTCCTGGTAGGCCACATAAATCTCCATCACCGTAAACTCCGGGTTGTGGGTGCGGTCCATGCCTTCGTTGCGGAAGTTGCGCGAAAACTCATATACGCCGTCAAAACCACCCACAATAAGGCGCTTGAGGTATAGTTCGTTGGCAATCCGCAGGTAAAATGGCACATCCAGGGTGTTGTGGTGAGTCACAAACGGACGTGCAGCAGCTCCACCTGGGATGGGCTGTAGCACCGGCGTGTCAACTTCCAGATAACCTTCAGCATTGAAAAAGTCCCGCATGCTGTTGATGATTCGGGTGCGTTGCGCAAATACTTTTCGAACATCGGGATTGATCGCCAAATCGACATACCGCTGGCGGTAGCGAAATTCCGGATCGGTAACTCCGTCGTGTACCTTGCCATCTTCATCGGTTTTGACTACCGGCAGAGGCCGCAACGATTTGCTGAGGATTTGAAACTTTTGAACAAAAACCGAAATCTCACCTACTTTGGTTTTGAATACATAACCTTCCACACCAATGAAGTCTCCAATGTCAGTGAGCTTTTTGAATACGGTGTTGTAGTTGGTTTTGTCTTCGTCAGGACAGATCTCATCGCGGTTGAAATACAATTGAATACGACCGCTGTGGTCCATCAACTCAGCGAAAGAAGCTTTTCCCATGATCCGGCGGCTCATCAATCGACCCGCCAGGGACACCTGTTTATAGTCGTCTTCATGGCCTTCAAAGTTTTCTTTAATCGCTTGGGCAGTTGCCGACACGGGAAAACGTGCGGCAGGATAAGGATCAATACCCAATTCCCGAAGCTGGTTCAGCGAGTTTCGCCGAACTACTTCTTGTTCAGACAGTTCACGGCTCATAATAATGACGATTTTTTTAAGCGCGGCAAAGATAGCTATTCAATGCTTGGAAGTACCTTCGAAGCGAAGAGAAAAGAGCTTAGTGTTATTAGAACACTAACTTGTGCCAAAAGCACCTCAAAAACCGATACGCATTTATTACATTAGCGCCCGAAACACCGAATACAATGAAAGATCTGGTAACTAATTTTCCCGCGCAGTTGCGGGAAGCGGTAGAAATTGGCCGCAATGCCCAATTGGCAAATAACAACCGAAACATCAATAAAATCCTCATCAGTGGCTTAGGAGGTTCAGGCATTGGTGGCACCATTGTTTCCGAGTTAGTGGCTTCTGAGTGTCGCCTGCCCATTTCGGTCAATAAAGATTATTCCTTGCCCGCCAACGTAGACGACAATACAATGGTGCTCATTTGCTCCTATTCAGGGAATACCGAGGAAACCCTCGAAGCATTTGACGAGGCCTTAGCCCGTGGAGCACTTGTAGCTTGTGTTACCTCTGGTGGAAAAGTGCTAGAGGTAGCCCAGGAAAAGGAACTACCACACATCGTTATCCCAAGTGGATTTCCTCCCCGGGCAGCCTTTGCCTATTCGTTCACGCAGTTGTTTTTCATCCTTGCCCACTACAATTTGATCTCTTACCAATCGGTAGAGGACCTCTTGGTGAGCATCGACTTCCTGGCCGGAGAGCAAGCCGCTATTGAATCTGAGGCCAACGAATTGACCGATAAGTTGCACGGCAACCTGCCGATTCTATATTCTGATGCTGGCTCGGAAGGAGTAGCCATTCGCTGGCGCCAACAGATCAACGAGAATTCCAAAATGCTTTGCTGGCACCATGCCTTCCCCGAAATGAATCACAACGAGCTGGTGGGCTGGACCCAAGCCAGTGAGCAGTGGGCGGTGGTACTGCTCCGCAACGAAGACGACTACAAGCGGACGCAAAAGCGTATGGAAGTGTGCAAAACCATTTTCAGCAACTATACCAGCAACATCAACGAAGTATGGTCAAAAGGTCCAAATACCATTGCAAGGGCCCTCTACCTCATTCACTTTGGAGATTTCGTATCGGTGCAATTGGCCGAGCGCAAGGGCATCGACCCGGTGGAAGTAGATGTAATTACCGGCCTGAAAAACGAGTTGGCCAACTTCGAATAATCAAATCACCACTTCCTGGTTGACAAAAGACTGGCTGTAGTTTCGGATAAGGTCGCGCACCCTCCGAAACTCGGCCATTACCTCTTCTTCGCTTCCAACGGCTTGGGCCGGATCAGGAAAATTTTCATGGATTTGTTTCGCATCCGTGGGGAAGTAAGGGCAACTTTCTCGTGCATGATCACAGACGGTTAACACCAGATCAAACTGCTGGCTTCGGTACTCATCGATGTGGTTAGAAGTGTGTCCCGAAATATCGATACCCGCCTCCTTCATGACTTGAATGGCTTTGGGGTTGACCCCGTGCGTTTCGACACCGGCACTGAAAACCTGAGCCTGATCGCCGGCAAAATGACGGAGATACCCTTCGGCAATTTGACTCCGACACGAATTGCCAGTGCATAAAACCAGAATGTTTTTCATCGTATTGAATTAACAGCACCCACTTCCGGGAGTGCAAGAAGTTGCTCCATCGGAGAGGTCGGACAGTTTTACTTTCGGCTTTTGGGCGGGCTCTGGTGGCAGACAACATGCCGCTGCGCTTGCCTCTGTATAATGTGGATCATTGAATTCTGCATTGGCATGGAAATAATATACTTCCCATTGCACCCCATCCGGGTCGGTGACCCAAAACTTATCTTGAACAGCGAAGCAACAAGCCGTACCGGTTTCCTCTTTCGTAATCAATCGCAACCCTGCGGCCTGGGCACGAAACTGCTCTAAAATTTCCGGAGTTTCTACCTGAAAGCCAAGGTGACCAAAATTGGATTGTACCCGCTCCGGGTTCTCAATGAAAGAAATTACCAGCGCTGGCGACTCCAATACATATTTTGCATAGCCGGTCTTCACTTTTTCTGCGGGCTTTCCGAAGAAGGCCGTATAGAAATTCACGGTTTCAATAAGATTGGAAACGTACAGGGAAATGTGCATTCTCGGAAATGCGACTTCTGAAGCAGAATTATAGGGGGTCATCGTTTCTTCTTTCAACAACATACTTTCGACGGATTTTGAGCGGGAGATGGATTAAACAAAGCGTTCAGTGCATCGCGTGCGGTGTTCCAGTTTTCGGGATGAATGCAGTAGCACACGGCACTGCCTTCCACCGTGCCTTGCACCAGGCCGACTTGCTTCAATACCTTGAGGTGTTGACTGATGGTCGCTTGTGCCAGGTCCAATTCATTGACGATGGAACCACAAACACAGGACTCCATTTGCAAAAGGTGTTGCAAAATGGCAACCCGGGCCGGGTGCGCCAAGGCTTTGGCCCATTCAGCCAGCTGATTCTGCTGTGCGGTAAACGCGGCTGTTTTACTTAGTCCCATACTGAATCATTAATTCATCGCAATATTACGATAAACCGGTGAGATGAATAAAATACTCTTTGCGGGAAAAATTTTAGGTTCTGGTAAGGTGACATCACCACCGTGATCCTTTTTAGTTCTATCTTGAAAAGAATGCTGAGCCGATTCGTTCGAAATATAGCCTTATGGAAGGGGCGACAAGCTTTCCGCTCCTCCGCAGTATCTTTGTAATTGAAACTTCCAGTTGTAAACACATGACTACTGTTCATTACCAAGACCTCGGCCTCATTGATTATCAGCAATGTTGGGACTATCAGGAGGTACTGTTTAAAGGCACCATCGATCGAAAGATCTCCAACCGCAAAGTGGACCCGGAAGCGGCTGTAACCACTGAAAGTTACCTCCTGTTTTTGGAGCATCCTCACGTCTACACCTTGGGAAAAAGTGGCGATCCTAAAAACTTGTTGGCCGATGAAGAAAAGCTAAAGGCCATTCAGGCCAGCTACTATCCCATCAACCGGGGAGGAGACATCACCTATCATGGCCCTGGCCAGCTGGTTGGCTATCCCATTCTCGACCTTGATCATTTTTTCACTGACATTCACCGGTATTTACGGGAACTGGAAGAAGCCGTGATTCTTACGTTGGCCGAGTACGGCATTGAAGCCGGACGCTACCCGGGCTACACCGGCGTTTGGCTGGACGCCGAAACGGAGCAGGCCCGAAAGATTTGTGCCATGGGTGTAAGGTGTTCCCGGTGGGTTACCATGCATGGGTTTGCCTTCAACGTCAACACCGACCTCAATTATTTCAAACACATTGTGCCCTGCGGCATCGACGATAAGGATGTGACTTCGATTGAGCGGGAGCTGGGCCGGAAAGTACCGATGCAAGAAGTGAAAGACAAAATGAAACACCACCTCTGCGCGTTGTTTTCCATGGAACTCGTCCCTCAGGAACCTTTATTCTCGGAAGCATGAAACGTCTTTGGGCCGTCCTTAAATGGATTGTAATTGTGTTGGCAGTGCTGAATGTGGCCATTGTGGTCAGTGGAAATTTCTACCTCTACACGGTATTTCAACACACCATTTTCAAGGGCCGCCTGGGACCCGCCATCGACGAATACGAGATTTTTGCTAATCGGGATGTTCCGGCACCACAACCCAAAGCATGGCCACAGGGCCAAGATTATCAGCAGGTAGCGCCTTCTGAAGCCCAAATTGCTCGTATGGAGGAGTTGGGAACAGTAGCGTTTTTAATTATTAAAGATGACTCTATTCGATACGAAAGGTACTGGGAAAAGTATGGCCCTAAATCACATTCGAATAGCTTTTCGATGGCGAAGTCGATTGTAAGTGCACTCATTGGCGTTGCCATTGGTGAAGGCCACATTCAAAACATTGATCAACCCATCGGAGACTTTTTACCGGAATACAAGGAGGGAAAAAGGGCGGCCATCTCGATTCGGCATTTGCTCACCATGAGCTCAGGAATCGGTTTTGGTGAAAGCTACATCAACCCGTTGAGCTATCCTGCAAGGGCCAACTACGGCACCAATTTGCGTGAACTGGTCTACAGCTATGACGTGGAGTATGCTCCTGGGGAGGTCTTTTTCTATACCAGCGGCAACAGCCAGTTGCTGGCGTTTGTGTTAGAGGCGGCCACCGGAAAACGCGTAAGCGAATACGCTTCAGAAAAACTTTGGGGCCCAATGAGGGCAGAAACACCGGCCATGTGGAGCCTCGATAAAGAAGGTGGAGACGAAAAGGCGTTTTGCTGTTTTCACTCCAACGCGCGCGATTTTGCACGAATGGGCCAGCTTTACCTCAACGGCGGCCAATGGGATGGCCAACAGTTGGTGCCTGCCGATTTTGTGGCCGAATCAATTCAATTGGCTCCGTTGAAAGAAACCGACGGCTCCGATCAAAAACGGTATGGTTTGCATTGGTGGTTGTTGGAGCACCGGGGCCATGAGGTATTTTACATGCGTGGACTGGCGGGTCAATACGTAATGGTGATTCCTCAATTGCGTATGCTGGTGGTGCGCCTGGGCCACAAACGCGAACACGGCAAAGGCTATGCGCCTCCAGTAGATGCAATCGACTGGTTGGACACGGCTTTGGACATGTATGACGATGCTTAGGGCAATTTACCCAACTTTCGAAGGTTTTATTAGTGTGTGGTTGTAGTGCAAAGAAGAAGCAAGCGGAGGCTGAAACCTTGAAATTGAAGAAGCCATGAGAAGAGATATTGAATTTCCGAAGGTAACCGACATTGCAATGGCGGTGGTTAAAGAAACGACCGAAGATTCGGATCACGACTGGCGGGTATACCTGCTGAACATGAAAAAGGAGCCCTTAAAAGGGGTGTTGGTGGCTGCCAAGGGCTACGGAGAAAAAGATGG
>ERZ1740068.6-NODE-6-length-113931-cov-7.946837_pt1 | contig 113931 bp, 102 predicted proteins | sample MGYA00581735_ERZ1740068 | MGnify/ENA primary metagenome ERZ1740068 (study PRJEB43018, sample SAMN04849740) | marine metagenome | isolation source: floating plastic debris | place: Pacific Ocean | collected 2008-08-30 | study: EMG produced TPA metagenomics assembly...
GTTTCAACTGAAGCCTTCTGATCTCGAGGTATTGGTCGGTCAAATCTTTGAGGTGATTGATTTTGCGAAACACACCCCAAAGTTCTTGATGAGTCACCAAATCCATGAAGTGGTCAAACTGCTGTTCATTCGAAAAAATCATAGGAACATATTTTAATTGATTCATGTCCCTGTGGTTTGGGGGCTACAAAATTCACCAGCAAGGTTTCGGTACGAACCCGCAGGGCTTGACCTTGATCGTGAAATTTTACTTCCATATTAGCCAAGAAATAGGTAAGGCCCCCTATTTACTGAAAATGAGAATAAGTATTCGAATAGATTTAAGGAAAAGCGTTTGCCAGCCAAAACACTTTTATGCAAAAAAAGGGGACCCTCTTGTGAAAGTCCCCTTCAGAAAGTAAGAGATAATATGGCTACTTAGCCCAGAAAAGGATAGCGGTAATTCGTAGCAGGAACAAAAGTTTCCTTGATCGTGCGTGGTGATACCCAACGCAATAAGTTGAGGTAAGAGCCCGCCTTGTCGTTTGTGCCCGAACCACGAGCACCACCAAAGGGTTGCTGACCCACCACCGCACCAGTGGGCTTATCATTAATATAAAAGTTACCCGCAGCATTCTCTAACCGTTTGGTCGCCAAAGCAATCGCATACCGGTCTTGTGAAAGTATTGCTCCAGTCAAAGCATATTCGCTGGTTTCATCTACCAGGTCCAAAGTGGCTTCAAACTCGTTTTCAGGGTAAACGTAAATCGTAATCACTGGACCAAAAATTTCTTCACACATGGTGCGAAACTTGGGATTGCTGGTAACTACAACAGTGGGTTCGATGAAATAGCCCTTTGACTTATCGTAGTTGCCACCGGCGATAATCTCTGCATCGCCTGCTCCTTTGATGTAGTCAATATAACTTGCAATTTTATCGAATGCCCGTTCATCGATCACCGCATTAATGAAGTTGGACGGATCGTCGGGTGGACCCATTTTAAAGCTGTTTACATCCGTCACCACCTGTGCTTTCACAGCATCCCAAATGTTTGAAGGAATGTAGGCACGAGAAGCAGCCGAACACTTTTGTCCTTGGAATTCAAAAGAACCACGCGTAATGGCGGTAGCAACTTCGGCCGCAACTGCGCTACGGTGTGCTACAATGAAATCCTTGCCTCCGGTTTCTCCCACAATGCGAGGATAAGACCGGTATTTCTCAATGTTGTTCCCAACCGTTTTCCACAAGTTGCGGAAAACGCCTGTTGAACCGGTAAAATGAAGACCAGCAAGATCACGGTGGTTGAAAACAACCTCACCGGCATCAGGTCCGTCCATGGTGATCAGGTTGATCACCCCATCGGGCAATCCGGCAGCTTTGAACAACTCCATGATCACTTGTGCTGAATACACCTGGCTATCGGCAGGCTTCCAAACGCAAACATTGCCCATCAAAGCAGCAGAAGCTGGAAGGTTGGCGCAAATAGAAGTGAAATTGAAGGGAGTAATGCAGAATACAAATCCTTCCAATGGCCGGTATTCCAAGCGGTTCCACATGCCCGGAAGGCTATCCGGTTGGTTGAGATAAATCTCTTGCATGTAGTAAGCGTTGAACTTTAGGAAATCGATCAGCTCGCAAGCAGCATCGATCTCAGCCTGAAAAGCATTTTTGCTTTGTGCCAACATAGTAGCAGCATTCATTTTGGCCCGAAAAGGCCCAGCAAGCAAATCGGCCGCTTTGAGAAAAATACTGGCCCGGTGTTCCCAGGAAAGGGAAGCCCAGGCAGGACGAGCCGCCAAAGCAGCATCAATAGCGGCTTGAGCGTGTTCTTGAGTACCGTAGTTGAAATGGCCCAACACATGTTGGTGGTCGTGGGGAGGAGCCATTGGGCGTTTGTCATCAGTGCGAACCTCTTCGCTACCAATATACATAGGAACATCAATAGTTTGACTACTCAACTCGCGGTAAGCGGCCATCAATTCTTCGAGTTCCGGACTTCCGGGAGCATAGCTCAAAACCGGTTCGTTCTCAGGATATGGAATGCTGTAAACTCCTTTAGACATGGTGTTTTTCGCAGTTTTCTGGTTGGAAAATCAGATTGAAATCACCGCCAAAGTTACGCTTTTGACCATAGCCACCAAGGACCTGAAAAAGAAGTAAATGTATGGATGGAAAATTAATTCAGCCGGTGTGGAACGATCATGAAAAATTCGGGAATTCGCACCCGAAATTGTCCATTGTCCAGTTTGCGTTGCATCAGGTAGGTGCCGTGCATTTTTCCAATTTCGGTAGTAAGACTACAGGCCGATTCATAAGAATATAGATCACCCGGTGCCAGGGTGGGTTGTTCACCAATAACCCCTTCTCCTTCCACTTGGCGATGTTCCCCGTTCGAATCGAAAATGAACCAGTGCCTGCGCAATAGCTTCACCGTGTAATCACTCATGTTCTCAATTTTAATCTGATAAGAGAACAAGTAGTTGTTCCTCCTTGGATCAGAATACTCAGGCTTGTAAGTGGCCTTAACCGAAATTTTTATGCCAGCAGTGACTGCGGTAAACATGATTATCTAATGAGGCTCAAAGTGAGACTAACAAGTATAGCGAAACATCCAATGGGAAGCAAGCCGAAACGAACGACTTAGGGAAATTGAAAAGTTTCAGCGGCCACAAGACGGTCATAGTCGTCACCCAAGGTGCGGTGATACACCAAAACCGTGTAGGTGTTTCGGGTTTGTGAGTGGGTACCTTCTACTACTGAAACATCGCCAGAGGGAGCACCATCAGCTACAAACTGATACTCGTAGTTGTAAAAACCTTGTTTCAAAAACACGGAAGCCTCGTACTGTTTGCGGTTTTCGTTGTACACCATTTTGAAATCCCGCTGGTACTGCCAGTTGGTTAGTGCGCCAAAAATGTAGATATCTCCGTTGGGTAACCTTCGATCGTAAGGCAACACAAAGTGCACATAAGCATAGTCAGCGTCCACATCACTATCGGTGTTTCGCTCATCAATTTTAATCAGGCGCCAACCATTGATATCGGGTTGGTCGAGGTATACCCGGAACGATCGGCGTTGATCGGGCAGCAAATAAACATGATTGGTACCGTCAATACGTGCCGTTCTCTCGATTTCTGCGCTGCGGTAGTTGAGGTCTTTTGTATCAAATGGACGGTACTCATTCCCCCCCATAAACACGTTTTCCTCATCACTGTCGTACGTCAATTTGTCGTTTTCGGCAAAAGTGGGCTTGATACCGGTTCGTACATTGTCCCAGCGGTAATTTTGCATCAAAACCACATGAACGTCTGTGTAAGGGTTGGTTAGTTGATAAGCATCAAAGTTCAATACAAAGTCAATTTCCTGATGCGATCGCCGTTGGTTAACGTTGGTGGCCCAATGAATATCCGGAACAACTTGAATGCGTTTTTCGGAGATGATAAAACGACGGGTAATTACCGGCTCTTGGGGATTTCCGTTTCTGTAAACTACCAAAATGTAGTTGCCCGACTTGGTGAACTTGATGTTCTGATTGGGAAAGGTGTATGAATAATGAATAAACCGCTGAAAAGTGTTGCGAGAATACCGGTATTCAGTGATGAAGTCGTCAGGTAGTCCGTCTACATATTCACTGTACATCAATTCGGATGGCTGCCAGTTGACGTTGCATTGAATAAATGTGACTTGAAAATCAGTGTAATTGGCAGTAAGGTCATCGAAATCGAGTCGTAACGTTTCCTCAGAATTCAAGGACAGGAAAGGGGGACTTAATTCCCATTGATCACGGTACAGCATTACCGTGGTGATCTCAGGCAAATAGGAATGGTCTGCGTAGCGTATTTCGTTGTCGAGGTAATATTCTGAAGCAGTAGAATAATCCTGTGCGATAATCGCGGAAGAAAGACTTAAGAAAAGCCCTGTCAAACCAACGAAACGCACTATCAGTCTGTTGCACATGTGAGATTAAACGTGATAAACCGAAATTAGTATTCCCGATACAAACCAAAGGGTGATAACCGAGCCCTAAAGGCCCAAAATTAGCCCAAATTTGTTTGTAGGATTAAACAAATTCGTAATTTTGTGCATCATTTTTTCGAGCAAAGTTACCACCTATTACGATGGCTAAAAGCGTCAAAATAAGGAAGGGTGTAGACATCAAGCTTGTTGGTAAAGCTGAAAAAGTCTACACCGTTACCACTTCCGACACTTACGCAATTAAACCTACCGATTTTCACGGGGTAGTACCAAAGCTGACCGTCAAAGTTGGCGCGGAGGTTAAAGCAGGCGATTCCCTATTTTTCGATAAGAATCACCCGGAAGTGATTTTTACCTCACCCGTTAGTGGAGAGGTGGTAGAAATCAACCGGGGAGCGAAGCGAAAAATATTGGAAGTTAAAGTGCTGGCTGACAAGCAGGTACGTTACAAGGAGTTTCGCAAGGCTGATCCTAAAAGCCTCAGCCGGGAAGAAATTCTTGGGCAGCTCTTAGAGGCGGGCATATTTCCATCGATACGTCAACGACCGTTCGATGTGATGGCCAATCCGCAGCTGACACCAAAATCAGTGGTTGTTTCGGCCTTCGATAGTGCCCCACTTGCCCCCGATTATGACTTCATTGTTCATGGGAAAGAAAGGTTGTTTCAGGTTGGTATTGATGCGTTGACTCAGTTAACCACTGGCAAAGTGCACCTCAATGTACGCGGTGATTCAAATCCCTCGGAAGTGTTCACCAAGGCAAAGAATGTACAACTCAATAGCTTCAGTGGTCCACATCCGGCCGGTAATGCTGGAGTACAACTGCACCACATCGATCCTATCAACAAAGGAGAGAATGTGTGGGTGTTAGATCCTCAAGCAGTTCTGGCCATCGGAATGCTATTTGAAGAAGGCCGTTACAATGCCGAACGGGTAATAGCACTGGTAGGTTCTGAAGTAGAAAAGCCTCGTTACATCAAGGTAATTCAGGGAACCTGCGTGAAGAACCTTTTGGAGGGCAATTTAAAACAAGGTAAAGACCTTAGAATCATTAGTGGTAACGTACTCACCGGAACTACCATCACCCAAGAGGGCTACTTAGGATTCTATCATCCCCAGATAACTGTCATCCCAGAAGGAAATCACAGCGAATTTTTGGGGTGGATTGCTCCAGGGTTTGATAAATTTAGCCTATCAAGAACGTTTTTTAGTTGGTTGATGCCAAGTAAAAACTACAGCTTGGATACCAACAAACACGGAGAAAAGCGTGCTTTTGTTGTAACAGGACAATATGAAAAGGTATTTCCAATGGACATTTATCCTATGCACCTCATCAAAGCCATCATGGTAGAAGATGTAGAGTTAATGGAAAACCTGGGAATATATGAGGTGGCTCCAGAAGATTTCGCCTTGTGCGAATTTGCCTGTACCTCCAAGATAAACCTTCAAGACATCGTTCGAGAAGGTTTGGACATTGTAAGGAAAGAATACGGATAATAAAGAGAAAGAGAGACGAGATGAAGCTATTCAGAAACCTGCTAGACAGCGTCAAGCCTCAGTTCGATGAGGGTGGCAAGTTGCATAAGTTCTTACCTGCCTATGATGCTTTTGAAACTTTTCTTTTTGTTCCAGATCACACCACGCATTCCGGATCACACATCCGTGATGGTATTGACCTGAAGCGCACCATGATCATGGTGGTGCTCGCCATGGTGCCCTGCTTGCTGTTTGGTATGTGGAACACAGGCCACCAACACTTTCTTGCCCTTGGCGAGATGACCGGGCTTGGTGATGGATTGATCGACAAGTTACTGTATGGAGCATTGCGTGTGATGCCCTTAGTGGTGGTTAGCTACGGTGCTGGCTTGGGAGTTGAGTTTTTGTTTGCCATTATTCGAAAGGAACAGGTAAACGAAGGATTTCTCGTATCAGGAATGCTTATACCGCTTTGTATGCCAGTGGAAGTACCACTCTGGATGGTTGCTCTGGCCACTGTGTTTGCCGTGGTTATCGGCAAAGAAGTATTTGGAGGTACTGGAATGAACATCCTTAATGTAGCATTGACCGCTCGTGCCTTTTTATTCTTTGCATATCCTACTATGATGTCGGGAGACAAAGTATGGATAGACGCCTCTACCGCTGATGGACAGACTTTGGCAGATAGTTATACAGGAGCCACTGCCCTCGGTGATTTAGCCAATCTTGCCAAAATGGATGCTGGTGCTGAAGGCACTACAGCCATTTGGTCTACTTTCCAGGCAGGTGGAGATTATAGTTTTATGAACGCCTTTCTGGGATTCATTCCAGGTTCAGTAGGCGAAACTTCAGCGTTAGCATGTTTGCTTGGAGCGGGTATTCTCCTCTTCACTGGTATTGGTAGCTGGAGGATTATGCTTTCCATGTTATTTGGTGGTTTGGTAATGGGAGCCATCTTCAACCTTTGGGGTGATAACATGTTTATGGAAGTCCCACCACACCACCAATTGGTAATTGGCGGATTTATGTTCGGTATGGTCTTTATGGCTACTGATCCCGTTACCGCTTCCCAAACCAATACAGGTAAATGGATTTATGGTTTTGGATGTGGCTTTTTCGGGATCATGATTCGGGTGTTCAACCCAGCGTATCCGGAAGGCATCATGCTGGCCATTCTCTTTATGAATGTAATGGCTCCGTTCATTGATCACTACGTGGTGCAAGCCAACATCAATCGCCGACTCAAACGTCTCAAAGTCGCTTAACTTCTGAAAGACAACGACCATGGCTATTAATAAAAACAGCAACACATTCACCTTCCTGTTCGCCACAGGTTTGGTGGTGGTATTTGGTTCCTTGCTTGCCATTGCGGCCGAAGGGCTCAAGCCCTTTCAAAAGGAAAACCTGCGGCAGAAGAAAATGCTTGACATTCTCACTTCCATGGGCATAGAGGCCGAACGCTCTCAGGCACCTGAGTTGTTCCAAACCTATAACAAACAGCGTATTCTACTCTCAAGCACAGGAGAGGTAATTAGCTCTTTGGAAGGTGATATTGATCCGTTAAACGCAGAAGATGCTTTTAACGTTGACATTAAAAAAGAATACAGAAATTTCCGGGGAGATGACGCCTCCAAACGTCGTTATCCCATGTTTATGTTCGAAAAAGAAGGAGAAACCCTCTACGTTGTACCCATGGTAGGCACAGGCTTGTGGGGACCAATTTGGGGCTTTATGGCGCTAAAAGATGACCTTAACACCGTATATGGTGCCACCTTCGATCACAAAACCGAAACCCCTGGGTTAGGGGCAGAAATTCGCACCCCACAATTCCATGCACAGTTTCCTGGAGAAATGATCTACAACACCAACGGTGATTTCGTCTCCATTGAGGTAACGAAAGGTGCCAGCGGCCCTGATAACAAGCATGCAGTTGACGGAATCACCGGAGGAACCATCACCAGTGACGGTGTGGATGAAATGATCCGGCGTACGCTGACGGTTTACCAACCTTATTTTGAATCGCAAAAATCACTCTCTTCCTTATGAGCACTGAAGCACCAGTAGTAGAAGAGAAGAAAGTAAAAGCGCCCTCAGAGCCGCTCTTCTCCAAGAAAAACCGGAAACTACTTTCCGACCCAATGGATGACCAAAACCCGATTACCGTTCAGGTACTCGGAATTTGCTCCGCTCTCGCGATTACTGTTCAGGTAAAACAAGCGGTAGTAATGTCTTTATCCGTATTGGCGGTAATGGTTTTTGGCAACATGATCATCTCCTTGATGCGCAACATGATTCCCGATCGAATTCGAATCATTGTTCAGTTGGTGGTAGTGGCATCGCTCGTAATTCTTGTAGATCAGGTCTTGAAGGCTTTTGCTTTTGAGGTGAGTCAGGCCCTTTCCGTATTCGTGGGATTGATCATTACCAATTGCATCATCATGGGGCGTTTGGAAGCATTTGCTCTTGGAAACAAAGTATGGCCTTCCGTCCTTGATGGGTTAGGCAACGCTGCTGCTTATGGTGTGATTCTTATCCTGGTGTCGGTAGTTCGTGAGCTCTTTGGATCTGGAAAATTGTTTGGCTTCGAATTGTTTGGCAATGCCACTGAAGGTACCGGGCTGTACGCCATTGGATACATGAACAACAACCTGATGATTTTGCCTCCGATGGCACTCATAACGGTCGGTGTCATTATTTGGATCCAGCGCAGCCGCAACCGAAAACTGATCGAAGAGAACTAAATCAACATTCATCATCCCCAACAGTAACATCTAATCATGGGTTACGCTGATATTTTTCTAAAAGCCATTTTTGTCGAGAACATGATCTTTGCCTACTTCTTGGGCATGTGTTCTTACCTGGCGGTTTCCAAAACTGTGAAAACAGGTATGGGACTTGGTTTGGCCGTGATCTTTGTACTCGGCATCACCGTTCCTATTAACTACTTACTTGAAAACTACGTTTTGAAAGAAGGGGCACTCGATTGGTTAGATACCAGTTTTGCCACCCTCGATTTGAGCTTTCTAAGCTTTATTATGTTCATTGCGGTCATTGCATCCATGGTACAGTTGGTAGAGATGATCGTTGAAAAATTCGCTCCAGCGCTGTATGGTGCACTGGGAATTTTCCTCCCTTTGATTGCAGTAAACTGTTCCATTTTAGGTGGAGCGTTGTTCATGCAGGAGCGTCAATACGCTAATATTGGTGAAGCCACCATTTTTGGATTGGGATCAGGAGTAGGTTGGTGGTTGGCCATTGTGGCCATCGCAGCCATCCGCGAAAAAATTCGCTACTCTCACGTGCCTGAACCATTGAGAGGGCTGGGGATTACTTTCATCATCACCGGATTGATGGGAATTGCCTTTATGAGCTTTATGGGTATATAATAGAAGGATAATTAGAAGAATCTAATAAGCGAGAGAAAATGGGAATTACAATTGGACTTACTATTGGGGTCTTCCTGCTGTTTTTGACCATGCTGGTGGCCCTGATCTTGTTTGCTAAAGCCAAACTGTCCCCCTCAGGACTGGTAAAAGTGACAATTAACGGAGAAAAGACGATTGAGGTAGAAGCTGGGAGCACGATTCTTTCAACATTAGGAAACAACAAAATTTTCCTGCCCTCCGCATGCGGTGGAGGTGGTACTTGTGCCATGTGTAAGTGCCAGGTGCGTTCCGGCGGTGGAGAAATTCTTCCTACCGAAAAACCTTACTTCTCCCGGAAAGAGATTGCCGACGATTGGCGGCTGGGATGCCAGGTGAAGATCAAAGAGGACATGGAAATTCAAATTCCTGAAGAAATCTTTGGTATCAAGAAATGGGAATGTGAAGTAATTGAAAACTACAATGTAGCTACCTTCATCAAAGCCTTCACGGTTAAACTTCCCGAAGGTGAAAATCTCGACTTTGAAGCAGGTGGATACATCCAGGTAGATGTGCCACCAATTGAAGTCAATTACAAAGACATTGACATCGCTCCCCATCCCGATGATCCTGCCGGACCTGATAAGTTCAAAGAGGACTGGGACAATTTCAACTTGTGGGACTTGAAGATGAAAAATGATGAGGAAATTTTCCGTGCTTATTCGATGGCCAACCACCCGGCCGAGGGTAACATTATCATGTTGACCATTCGTATCGCTACTCCACCATGGGATCGCGCTAAGAACGCTTGGATGGACGTGAATCCTGGTATTTGTTCCTCGTTCGTATTTGGATGCAAGCCGGGTGATAAAGTAACTATTTCGGGCCCTTACGGAGAGTTCTTCATCAAAGAAACCGATGCAGAGATGATCTACATTGGTGGTGGTGCTGGTATGGCCCCGATGCGCTCACATTTGTTCCACCTCTTCCACACCTTGAAGACCAAACGTAAGGTTACTTACTGGTATGGTGGTCGCTCTAAGCGAGAGCTTTTCTATCTGGAAGATTTCCGTAAAATAGAACGAGAGTTTCCCAACTTCCAGTTCGAAGTGGTGCTCTCTGATCCTATGCCAGAAGACAACTGGACGGAGAAAAAAGATATGGACGACAAAGAAGGTGATGGATTTCTCGGTTTTGTACACAACGCGGTGATCGATCATCAGTTGAAAAAACACGATGCGCCAGAAGAAGTAGAATTCTATTTCTGCGGTCCACCACTCATGAACCAGGCGGTTTTGAAAATGGTTGATGACTGGGGAGTACCTCCCGAAAATGTTTCTTTTGACGACTTTGGTGGATAATGATCGACCAACAAGACATTATAAGCCGTTCGCAGTTTTGCGAGCGGCTTTTTTACTTTATAGGATGAATACATCACGCTTTTTTACTGCCATCATTGGATTGATTTTACTCTTTTCTGCCTGCCAGAACACTCCTGAAAAAGTAAACACGGGCTACTTACACATCCGGGGCGCTGCACAAGGCACTTCCTATTCCATTAAGTACAAAGACCCCACGGGTAGAAACATTCGGGCAGCACTCGATTCCATCTACGCCGAGATGGATCAATCCATTTCCAATTACAAAGCAGGTAGCCTCATCCAACAAGTGAATGACGCCGATTCCATGCATAAGATCGACCATCATTTCCTAACCATGCTGCAGCGTTCGCAATGGGCCTACGAGTTGAGTGAAGGTGCATTCGATCCCACCATTTGGCCTTTGATGCAATTCTGGGGTTTTGGGGGAGAAGGAATAAAAGAAGTCGATAGCATAGATTCTGTGGCCTTGGATTCGGTGCTTCAAATGGTAGGATTCAACAAAGTGCGCCTCTTTGATGGCAAGCGCCAGTTGAGTATTCGTGAGGCTATGTATAGTTCTTACCGCCCTGATTACTGGACCATTTTAAAAGATCATCCCGACCTCCAATTGGATTTTAATGCCTTAGGTCAAGGCTATACGGTAGACATAATTGCTGCGTATTTAGATGGGTTGACTATTACAGATTATATGATTGAGCTGGGCGGTGAAGTACGGGTCAAAGGCAAAAACCCTTTTGGTAACCCCTGGACCACTGGTATTGTAAAGCCGGTAGAAGACAAGCTGGCAAAGGACCAAATGGCCGTTTTGCCCTTGGACAATCAATCGATCACAACCTCTGGCAACTACCGCAAATTTTACCAAAAAGATGGCCAGAAGGTAGCCCATACCATTAATCCTAAAACCGGTTCTACTTCGCAGCACAACTTATTGAGCGCAACGGTTGTAGCCCCTGATTGTACCATGGCGGATGCGCTATCCACTGTATGTATGGTTTTAGGTATGGAGAAGGCTCGTGAGTTGGTTGAGCCCATTGAAGGAGTATCGTTGTTCTTAGTGTATGCCGAGGAAGATGGTTCGATGGCAACTTATACTTCACCAGAGATTGAAGGAAGTCTTAAGATAGAGACGGAAGAACAGTAGGGGAGAAAGTCTATTGATTTTTGCACTGCTCACTCGGACGAGCACCGCAGATACCACAGGAAGCCCCCTCTTCTTGAAGAAGCGGATTGTTGCTGGCACAAGTACCTGCAAATTTACCTTCCTTTTTGACTAATATCTTAATGGCAATCCCGGCAAACGCCAAAGCCATCATTCCAATTGCTAACAACACTACTTTCATCCCGTGGAACTTTGTACAAATATACTACAAATCAGCGGGGTAAAAGTTTTCCATTATCATCAATAAAGGTCTCTATTTCATTAGGCGATCCTGAATAGAAAACGTTCCCAATATCCTCGATGCGAACCGAAAGCCGATCAAGGGCATGCACATAAATATCACCAATACCAGTATGTGAAACGGTTACTACTCTACCAGGAAAATTTTCCAGTTCCATGAACCCGTTGCTGGCAGAATAAGCAAACAACTCATCGGTAGCGCCAAATATTTGAAGTCGGCTAATGCCGGTGTGTTGCCGAATAAAACTTTTGTCGGTTTGCAACAGTAGGGTGATGTCTCCTCCGCCCACCCAATGATCAAGGTCGAATACTGGTGTACGAAGGGTATCAGCGCAGCTTATGGCTTCACTACCATTGTGTCCTACTTTCTTCAATTCTACCGTGTGTACGTAAACCGTAGGATGTTTGGAAAGGTCTCGCACCCAATTGCAGCGGTTGTTGTTGCGCAGCACCAGGGTAGAATCTTCCACCGAAGTTTCCACTTGATCGATCAATTGCTCCCAGGCAACTACCCTCACCTGATATAAGGTGTCGGGAACCAATACTACCCGAACATCGTCGTAAACATCCAGCTGGTGAAAGGCACTTAGGCTCCGGGTGACTTCCGTTTCAGAACCGCTGCCCTTAAAACAGTCCCACCTGGCCTCTTTGCTGCACCCCATGAGTAACAAAACAGAGCAAACAACCGCTATGGAGGAAGTAATTTTCATGGTGTTTTCCAACGATATCCGACACCCAATTCGATATAATCGGCAACGAACAAATGCGACTTTAAAGTGAGGCTGCTTACGAGATAGTCGTTCCAGTAGTACCGGGTGCCAATCCGGTTGTAGATAAAGCCATCTTCTTTGTAACCGGTACGTAAATAGCCACCAATACAAAAGTTGATATCCATTTTTCCAAGAAAGAGATGGTATCCAGCAGTGAGCCCCGATTGGAAAAGGTCCAGATCATTGTCTACTTCTTCTCCAAGACTACGAAACTGAGGCCGTATGGCGGTGTTGTAGATCGCATCTAAACCAATGGCCACCATCGCCTTTTCAGAATACCTGCGGCCCAATTCTCCGCTAAAGGTATAGACGAAGTAGCTTTTAGGGTCGGAAAGGCTCACTTGTTTGTTGCCAACCAGCAATGCAAACATCGATTCGTAACGGTGCTTGGGAGGAGATTTTTCCCACTTTGGGGGCTGCTCTTCCGCAGGACCAAAACGGTAGCCCAAACCAGCATGAAGCCCAGCGGTATTGATGCCCAAATTGGGCTTTCTGGCCGAACCATTGGAAAAGTGAATAAAACTTAGGCCCGTGCGCAGTTGCAAGCCGTCATAAAGCGGTATTTCCAATTCTGCCAGCGATCCAATGGCAGCATTGAAATGCGAACCAATCGCGATGTTTTGAAAATTATCGATGCGTTCGTAAGTCTTTGATACGTAGGTAATGCCCCACCCAATCTGATAGCTCAGGATCAACTTTTTCCGAGACAGCACCGGAAATTGAAAATAGGGGTAAAGCCCGGTAGAGCGCCCCAATTCTTCATCGTTTCCTAAGTATAAATGGTAGAGTGAAACACCAATTCGAGGATTGCGAAATTGTTGGTGCCAGGGGCGCTTGCCGTTGGTGACCCACTCAAAATTGATGACACCGGCCCGTGCTCCATCTTGAATGAGGTGGCGCATCGATTTGCGGTGAGGAATAGCATAAGCATGCAAATACCGCCCGGAGAGGTAAAAGGTATTGGATGCACTATTTTCCTGCCCTTTTCCCGAAAGGGGCCAAAAAAGGACCAAACACCACCAACACCACAGGACACTCTTCCAACTCATGGGCGCTAAAAATAACGAAAATAAGCCCTGGAAAGAGAGACGCTTCCCCTTGCATTTGGCCTATTTTTGCGCATTATGGAAGAAAAACTTGCTGCCTTCGAACGCCTCTTAAACATCATGGACGAGTTGCGTGAGCAATGTCCATGGGATCGCAAACAGACCTTGGAAAGCTTGCGGTACCTTACCATTGAAGAGACCTACGAACTGTCGGATGCTATTTTAGATGGTGATTTGGAAGAAGTGAAAAAGGAGTTGGGCGACCTCCTGCTGCACATGGTTTTCTATGCTAAGATCGCCTCTGAGAAAAAAGCGTTCGACATTGCCGATGTGCTCCATGGCATTTGCGATAAGCTGGTGCACCGACACCCGCACATTTACGGAGATGTGGAAGCAGCTACCGAAGAAGAGGTAAAAGCCAATTGGGAGCAGCTGAAGTTAAAAGAAGGCAAAAAATCGGTTTTGGAAGGCGTGCCCAAAAGCCTGCCCGCTCTGGTAAAAGCCAACCGCATTCAGGAAAAAGTGAGAGGGGTAGGCTTTGATTGGGAAGAAACGCATCAGGTGTGGGACAAACTGCAAGAAGAGCTTGGTGAATTAAAAACCGAGGTAGAAGCCGAAGCGGCCCCCGCAAGAATAGAATCAGAATTTGGCGATGTGCTGTTCTCAATGATTAACTACGCGCGCTTTATTGGAGTAAACCCGGAAGACGCACTGGAACGCACCAACAAAAAATTCATTCAGCGCTTTCAATACCTGGAATCAAAATCCAAAGCGGATGGTAAAACCCTGCAAGACATGACCCTTGAAGAAATGGATGTTTATTGGGAAGAAGCCAAAAAACTAAACTCAGAACTTACTTGAGGTTTCTTTTTTTCTTTTCCAGGGAACCATGCGAAGGTGGTCCGTTCGTCGGTTAACCCAATAGCTGAAGCGACCAATGCCGTAGCCCAGTAAGCTGCCAATCACTACATCAGAAGCCCAGTGCTCACCCTGGGTAACTCTGGAGAGAGCTACTATTCCCGCCAGCGAATAACAAGTGGCACCTACCCATTTTTTATTTTGGTAACTCCTCGTCATATAGCTGGCCATGCTCCAAGCCATGGCCGAATGAGCCGAAGGAAAAGCCCTTTTCGGACCACTTGGGTCTTCGATAAGATCAGACCAAGACCGAGGCAAGAACTGCCATTCCTGTGCATTGCTGGTAAGGGTAGGTCGACTGCGGCCGGTTAATGCCTTAAAGAGGTAGCTGGAAATGAGACTGTGGCCTACACACTGCCCCAAAATAAGGCCGTGCCTGCGCATTTTCGGACGTTGTCTCCAACTGCCGTAAACGTAGAGTAAAGTTGGTACCCCAAGTACCAGTGGAAAGCCACCCCCAATGGTTATGCCTTCACTCAGGTTGCGGAGGGTAGCCCGAGAAGCTATCCATGTTGAAGTTTCGCGTTCTATTGACGCATCGAAGGCATAAGAAAGTGCGAAGGCACTCCCAGCCATTAAAGTGTAGGTTGAGGTAGCTTTTAAGTCTTTGAAAGGATGAACATAAAGCTTGAGATGATGGTCAAGAAAAACCCTTCCCACCCACGTCTTAGGATAAGGTTGGCGGATTAGTGGAGCTTGTGCCCCTAAGTCCAAGCTTAGGATTACAAGGAAGAGGAGAACAACCCCTACCCTTATTGGTTTAATAAATAAGTGATTGATAAACATCCGTTTGAGATCGGGACTCAAGAAGCTAATTTTGTCTATCGATTCGTTAGAATCTGCAAATCAAAGTAAAAAATCTAACCTAAATAGAAAGGACCAACATGGCAGTAGTAGAAGCCACCGACCAGGAATTCAAACAAATGCTGGCGGACAACGAAAAGGTAATTGTAAAATATTATGCAGGTTGGTGCGGTAACTGTAAGCTTTTCGCTCCCAAATACCGTCGACTCTCTGGCGATGATCGGTTTGAAGGAGTTACCTTCCTGGATGTGAACGCGGAACACAACGAAGTAGCACGCCAAATGGCAGGAGTGAACAACCTACCGTTTTTTGCCACCTTCAAAAATGGAGAGTTGGTAGAAGGGCAAGCCACCTCCAAAGAAGATTCTGTGGTAAACCTGCTCAACAACCTGAACTAAGATGAAGATCCCGGCGATAAAAAAACTGGTAGAAACTGCCAACCTTAGCGAACTCAAAACGGCCGAGGCGGCATTGCTGGAAGAGCTAACACCAGCCATTGAAGTTGGCGGAGAGGATGAAGGAGAGCAGTTGACCCACGTGTTGGCGGCCATCTACATCCTTGAAGAAGTAGAAGCCAAACAAATTGATGTTAAAGTCGCCTTGCGTGATTACATAGGCCGGGTGAGAAGCTCCATTACCTGACCAAGTGTTGAATTGATTTGAAAGCTCCTGTCGAAGGTTCGGCAGGAGCTTTTTTTATGCCTGGCAGGTAGTTATCGAAATAAAAAAAGCCCGCTATGCTCAAAGCATAGCGGGCTTGTTAAGTTTTTCTTACTCCTACTTAGTGTGTAGACAGGTAGGAGGCAACACCATCGAAGGTGGCGTTCATGGCGTCTTTTCCAGACTCCCAGTTGGCCGGGCAAACTTCACCGTGTTTCTCAACATGTTGCAAAGCGTCCAGCATCCGCAGAGCTTCATCTACGTTACGTCCCAAAGGCAGGTTGTTCACCAGTTGGTGTTGTACCACACCTTCTCCGTCAATCAAAAACAATCCACGATAAGCAATCATCGGACCATTGGCTACGTACTCACCTTCATCGTTCACATCGTAGTCTCCGGCAAGCACACCGTAGTTCATCGAAATGGTTTTGGAGGTATCGGCAACGATGGGGTAGGTGATACCTTGGATACCACCGTCATCTTTACTCATTTGCAGCCATCCCCAGTGCGACTCCTCGGTGTCGGTGGAGCACGCTACAATCTCACAATTGCGACTTTTGAACTCTTCCAGCTTTTCTTGGAATGCGTGGAGCTCGGTTGGGCAAACGAAGGTGAAATCTTTCGGATAGAAGAAAAAGATCACGTGTTTTCCTTTGTATTGTTCTAAGGAAAAGCTTTCAACGATTTCTTCTCCGTTGATCACGGCACCAGCTTCGAAATGTGGGGCCTTTTTACCTACTAATACAGACATTGTTATTTGTTGTTTAAAGTTACTTCCCAACGGTTTTTATATGGGAAATAGATGAATTCAAATTCCTTGATTTTGAGCAATCAAAGGTATCGAATCTCCAACCATTGGAAAAATGGATAGCCCCACCCAAAAATCTGGTTATTGGGTCAAATAAGCAATTAGGATTCCAAATATGATAACTCCGAACTTGTAGCGATTGAACAAATGGTTTTCGTTGCTTTCGAACAGAATGGTAGTGGAAATGTGCAACAGAATTCCCAAAACAACCCCTAAAATCAGCGCTGGATAATGCGCTACATCGCGAATGAAATGTTCGCCTAAAAAATGGCTTAACGCAGTGCCCAAGGGCATCATGGCGGCAAACACCAGTAACCAAAGCACCGCCCGCCATTTCGACAGCCCCGATTGCAGCAGTAAAGCCATGAGTACAACGGCAACAGGTATTTTGTGCAGAATAATGCCCAACAAAAGACTGTTGCCGTGGCTGTGCCCATCCCCACCCGCGTGGTGATGGTCGTGTAGTGGCATACCTTCCAGAAAAGAGTGCAAACAAAGGCTTATAAAAATTGCGTAAGGGAAGCGCTTGGATTTTTCGTGTAAGTGTACGTGCCCGTGTTCAATTCCACCCGAAAAGTAGTCGAGAAACAGCTGTATGAAGAACCCGGTAAGTATGTAAATACCTGCTTTGGGTCCGGCTTGATCGTATACCTCTGGCAATAGATGAAGTACTGAAATACCAAAAAGGTAAGCACCACTAAAAGCAAGGAGCAATTTTAGCCATCGCGCATTCTGTAGGTTGAAAAAGAGAACGGCACATCCACTGGAAACCACCAGCAGGGTAAGAAGAATGTAAAGGTGTAGACTCAATTTAGGTGGGTTGGACTACCAGAATTAACCGGTCGGAAGTTGCTTCTTGATAGGAGCCAAGTGTATAATCACCAAATATATGCAAGATTCGAAAACCACTTTCTTGAAACAAGCGCTCAAATTCTGCAAGGGTAAAAGCAGTTACGTTTTCCTGGAAAGTGTAGGACCGCCCCCGATCTTTGAATTCGATCGTTTTTACGATCTGTTGACCGTTCCATCTTTTAGACGTGTGAAAAATAATGTCTTCCCGCACCACACGTGCCTCGTGTGGAATGTGCTTTTTTACCCAATGAGCATTAAAAAAGTCGAGAATGAAACAGCCATCAGTCACCAGGTTTTCGCGAACCGCCTTGAGAACCTTGAGGTTATCAGCAGGATCATCGAAATAACCAAAGCTGGTGAAAAGATTAAACACCATTTCGAAGCCTTGAGGTCGGAAAACCTCGCGCATATCGTGCACCTGAAAATCGAGTCCGGTTTTCAGATGTTGCTGTGCAAAAGCGATGCTTTGTTGAGAAAGGTCTACTCCGGTGGTGTTGTAGCCCAGCTGATGTAAAAAAATGGAGTGCCTTCCACGGCCACAGGCGAGATCTAGAAATCTCGCCTGTGGGGAAGGTTGTATAAAATCAATCAGGTGCCTGATGAATTGCCGTGCCTCCGCTTCATCTCGATTGGCATAAAGCAAGTGATAGTAAGGGGTATCGAACCACGTGGCATACCACGCGGCACCTCTTTCCAGGGGATGGCTCATCGGGCCTGATGTTCAATCAATATTAATTGGTAGTTCCGTCAACCGGAGCATCCATAGAAGCCTCTTCCTTTTTCGGAGGGTCTTTTACCAAAGTCATTTCCTCTACAAGGTGTCCGGCTCCGGCAAATTTGTCCACTACAAAAAGCACGTAGCGAATATCCACCACGATGCAACGTTGCAACTTTTGCTCAAAGGCAATGTCGCCACTCATTGCTTCCCAGTTCCCATCGAACGCACAACCGATCAATTGACCTTTGCCGTTGATTACCGGGCTACCAGAGTTTCCACCAGTAATGTCGTTGTTGGTGATGAAGCAAACCGGCATTTCACCGTTTACGCCGTATTGTCCGTAATCTTTAGCCGCATACAAGTCCTTGAGTTTTTGAGGTACCACAAACTCATCGTTGTTGGGGTCTTCTTTCTCCATCACACCCGCCAGGGTAGTGAAGTAGTTGTAATAAACCGCATCTGCAGGATAGTAATCCAACACCTGACCGTAGGTCAAGCGCATAGAAGAATTTGCATTCGGATAGTACTTTTTGTTCGGATTCATTTCTCGCAATCCAGCAACGTACAAACGATTTCCTTTGTCGAGGTTGGTGTAGTATCCGCTCAAAGTAGGACGAATGTTGCTCAGGTAGTGGTTGAAGAAAGAGGCAAACATCTGATAAGCCGGATCCTTATCCAACACCTTTTTGGATGGCTTTTCTAAGAAAGCATTCAAACGCTCCTCAGAAGCAAAAACAGACTTGGCAAAAACGTAGTCGGTCCACTTCTTGTAATCGCCTTTAAACTTGCCTTTAATCTGCTTATTCATTACTTCAGGCTGCATCTTGGCCACCAGGTCTTCCCCGTAGAAACGCAACAAAGCCGCAGTAACTTTACGATCAGTGGGCATGTTGTAGTTTTTCCAGTGTTTGGCAGCCTGGGCTTTTAGCGCTTTCACCGCCCCATCCAATTTTAATGGATCAACATCGTCCTTGGAAAGTACCCGCTTCAAGGAGGAAGCACGGTAGCAAAGCAACATGATCTCCGAACCGAACACACATTCGTTCAAATAGGTACGAGCAAGGCTGTAATCGCCCATTTCTTTGTAGGAATTGGCAATTAGATCGATGGCTTCACCGTACATTTCCTTGCGCTTGTTGTCGGCATTTACCCAACTTTGAAACGCATCTTCTTCTGCCTTCTTTTTGTCGTATACCTTCAGGCGTTTCAAGCCACGGGTTTGCCCCTTGAAGTACTTGTAGTAATTGCTTACACCTGCGTATTTTGAAGCGTATTTGATCCGGGTTTCATCGCTGGCGTTCATGTCTTCTTTCATCAAGGCCAAACGCTGCTCGCGAATTTTAACGGTCGCCGGTTGGGTCAACTCAATGGCTTCTTTTACGCCATAAGAGGTGAGGTAGCGGTCGGTGCTTCCGGGATAACCCATAACCATGGCGTAATCGCCCTCTTTCACTCCATTCATCGAGATGGGCAAGTGGTGACGTGGCTTCAGGGGCACATTGTCCGCTGAATAATCGGCTGGTTTTCCGTCAGGGCCTGCATATACCCGCAACATGGAAAAATCGCCGGTATGACGGGGCCACATCCAGTTGTCGGTGTCGCCACCATATTTTCCGATAGAAGAGGGAGGAGCCGCTACAAGGCGTACATCGCGAAAGGTTTCGTATACAAACAGATAGTATTCGTTGCCTTCAAAGAAACTCTTGACGGTGGCATTGTAATCCGTGTCTTTCGTTGCAGCTTCTCTGATATCTTTCGACTTTTGTGCAATCATTTTGGCACGGTCGTCCTCAGAAGTATTGGCATTGATGCCTTCCAGCACCTGCTTGGTAACGTCTTCCATCCGGATCAGAAAACCGGCGGTCATTCCGTTGGCAGGCAACTCTTGCTTGCGGTTCATGGCGAAAAAGCCATCCGTAAGGTAGTCGTGATCTACCGAGCTGTTGTCTTGAATCGCGCCAAAAGCGCAGTGGTGATTGGTGAGCATCAGTCCTTGACCAGAGATCATTTCTGCTGTACAAGAACCACCACTCAACATCACGATGGCGTCTTTTAATGAACTATTGTTAATGCTGTAGATTTCTTCAGCCGTTAATTGTAGCCCTTTCTTCTGCATGTCCTGGTAGTTCAGGCGCTGTACAAACATGGGCAGCCACATGCCCTCGTCAGCCCGCGAAACCCCTGGGAAAAGTAAGGCGCAAACCGTAAGGCAAAGAATAACTCTTTTGAGCATAATACGTTGATTTTTAAATGCTTGAGGAGGTGTTTAGATTAGTGTGAGCCACAAATTTATGAATTCCGCCCAATGCGCTCTGCATATAATGTCAAACGGTTCAATGGCTTTATGTGTGGAATGCCTTTTAAATGCATGGGATTGTGTTAGTTTTGAAGTGCTTCGATGGCAGAAAAAGGAAACAAACACTGTGATTCAACGTAATGAAGGGCATGTTTAAACAAACGGTAGGCAGTTGCCTTCTGATAGGTCTGCTGGTATTTTCCGCTTGTAAGAAAACGGAGATTGATCGAGAAATGCAATCCGCACAAGACTTACATCTCGCAGAAACGGTTTGTAATCAAATCATTGCCATTGCTCTGGCCGAAGCCCACGCTGAACCATTGGTGAACAATCGAACCGATTCGACCGATAGCAACCGCCTGGCAGTGGATTGCGCCAGCAAAGGTTTGTTCGGTCAGGTAGCAAATTTTCCCGGAGGAACCGTCACCTTATCCCTCGATTACAATGGGGTAGCCTGCGCTGACATTGATAACAAAGCCCGGCAAGGAAACCTTTCCTTAGTCTTTACCAATAATTATTGGTCCAATCGAAATGCCTCCTTCGTGGCCAGCCCCTCCGGATACTTTGACGAAACCGTTATGGTGAATGGCAACTTCAATTTTCGACACGTAGGAACTGACACCTTCGAAGTAACATTGGAGTTTGGAAAAATTACCGGGAGCGGATTTTCGTTCGCCTACACCTTCTCCAAGCAAGTTTATTGGACCCAAGGCTCCGATACTGATGCTAATCTTACCGATGATGTATTTGTAATGGAGGGTAGCTTTGAAGGTACCAATCGAAATGGCCGCAGTTTTACCGGAGCTATCGAAACTCCTATTGTTTGGGAAACAGTTTGCGGATATTCGAAAATCGGAGAGGTGACCATTGTACCGTCCGCATTGGCCGCCAGAAAAGTGATTTATAGAACAAATTGCATGAATACTGCCACATTGAACCTACATGGGGAGGATTCGGCCCTCAGTCTTAAATGATTTCTTGTAATTTTATCTTACTTTAGGCTCATTATCGGAATCCTGTTGGAAGATTCTGATGGCTTTCAATGTATACTTCTATTTGCCAGAAACTCACCAATTTTCAAATAAGTATAGCCGATGATAGACATCCACGATTTCTACGATGAAATGGAGCGGGAAAACATTATGCTTTCCTTCAAAGGTGAAGTCACCTCGGAACTACTGACCTCCATATTACAAATCATGGAATCGAAGTTGGACAACATTTCCGAAGCACCTAAGGTGAAGCGGAAAGTGTTCAACGTGTTGGTAGAATGTTTACAAAACCTGTATCATCATATGGATGAGTCGCCGGTAGCTTCTACCGAAGATGGCAACTCCAAACGCAAAGCCGTGTTTATGATTGGTAAAACCGGAGAAGGATATCGCATCATCTCCGGCAACTACATGCACACCGAAAACGTGAGTCCCTTACAAGGACGTCTCGATGAAATTAATTCCCTCGATCGTGATGGCTTGAAAGCCTTATACAAACAAGTCCTAAACAATGGACAAGTTTCGGAGAAAGGGGGAGGAGGGCTCGGAATGATCGACATCGCTCGAAAGTCGGGTCATCCGCTGGCGTATAATTTTACCGAAGTCAACGAAAAGCTTTCATTCTTTACACTGAACATACTAATTTCCTAATTCAACATAAACAGATGGATACGATTCATATCGAAGGAACTCCTAAAACACCCACCATCAATTTTAACCCCGAAAACGGGTTGTTGGAGATTCAGGGACGTTCCATTCCGGAAAACGCAGTCGATTTTTACAAGCCAGTGGTAGATTGGCTGACCGAATACGCTCAAAGCCCTGTTGGTCAGACGGTAATGAATATTCAGTTAGAATATTTCAATACCTCCTCCTCTAAGTGCATCCTCGATGTGCTGAAAAAACTGGAGGTGATCAACAATCAAAGTAGCGGTTCTGTGAAAGTACGGTGGCACTACGAAGAAGACGACGAAGACATGCTGGAAGCAGGTGAGGATTACGAAGCCATCATCGATGTGTCTTTCGAGATGATCGAGGTAGAGGAAGAGTAATTCACTTTCCAATCCAAAGAATCAAAAGGCGATTTCCAAAAGGAACTCGCCTTTTTTGTTGCTGCTTTCTATCAATGAATAAAAAAAAGAAAGTTGTGATGGAGTGATGGAAAGTCCCAAGTTAGCTTAATACTCCTGCTGGAACTCTAATTATTTCTTAGCAAGCCCCTTTATCATTCCACCTAATTTACCAGTCAGATTGAGAAACTTGCGTAAGCTTTCGAAATAAAGGGTCACCATCAATAGCACTGATATGGACCATACCACCAAAAAGTTTACCCAATAGGTATCGTAGTATAAACCCATAAACTTCTTTCGAGGAGCATAAAAATGTGCTCTGAATCCGTCAGGGTCAAGGTAGATCGGGTCTGCCCTTTGAATGAGCTCGCCGTTGGCCTCAGAGATTTGATTCACTTCAGTTTTGTTAGAAACCAGATCGCTGAGGCTTTCATTAGTATAGTTGTTTTTTGCCTCCCGATAAGCTTCTCGACTGGCTTCATCGGCGGTACTTTCCCGTACCAACTCATCTTTGAGGTTGCTGTTGGTGTTGTATTGGGCAATATACACCTTGTTGATTTTCTTCAAGAACTTTTTGGTGGAATTGAGCACCTCCTTCGAAATCGATTCGCGGTCGAGTTTCGCTAAAAATTCAGGATGTTCCCACCCAAGGTACTGAAGCTCTTTGATCAGCTCATTGCGCAGCAAGGTCAGGTTTTCGGTAATTTGTTCCTGTTTTTCTTCGTTTTTCAGGTTGTTTTCAACGTTGCCTACTTTGCCTTGTAAGACCGGCACCCAAAAGTTCTTCTTAAAAGAGGCAACGCTCATTTCCTTGTTGTAAGGATAGAAGCGGGTCTCGAATTCGTTGTTTTTAAACTGGTTGACTACCAAACCCTCAAACGCCCAACGAGAAGTCATTACCTCACCGATAAAAGGCACGTTTTTTTGAGTAGTCATCGTTGGGTTCAGCTTCTCAAACTTCACAATAACCCCACTGAAGAGCAGCTGGGGAATGATGAGAAACGGAATGAGAATATAAATAGTAACTGCTGAATTAAAGCTCGCCGAGATGTTCAGCCCAAGAATGTTGGCAAAACAAGCCGTGGTAAACAGCATTAGCCAATAGTCGAAGAACAACCCTATCTCCAAAATCGCATTACCAATCAGCACAAACGAAAGGGTTTGAATGGCCGAAATGGTAAACATGATCAGAATCTTCGACATCAGATAGCTGCCTTTACTCAAGTTGAGGAAAGACTCCCGTTTGCGAATTTTCTGATCTTTTATAATCTCCTCTGCACTCACACTTAATCCGAGGAAAAGTGCAACAATAACCGCTATAAAGATGTAAGCCGGAATGTTCTCATTGTTGAACAACAGGTACTCGTTGCCTTCATCCGTCGAAATGTTCCAATATTTTAGGAAGAAGGAAAGCACAAAGGCCAAAATCGGAGCTTCCAACAAGTTGATCAGCATGTACTGCTGATTGGAGATTTTGGAAAGTAAATCACGCAAAACAAACACCTGTAGTTGGCGCAACTTATTGGGAATCTTGAAGGAAATTTTAGGCAGTGATGGTGCCGACTGAGTAAGTTTTAGCGTTTGATCAAAACGATTCAGGTAGTACTTATTCCACTCTTTCGGAGAGATTTTACGATCTGTTGTAGCGTTTCCATATTCGTCCAACACCTTCGTTTCGATGATGTTGAAGATTTGCTCCGGATTCACATTACCACAGGTCGCACACTCGCTGCTTTGTGTAATTGCTTGATTTACAGCGGTCTTGAAGTATTGGATACCATCGAGTGGGTTGCCATAATAAATGGGATATCCACCAGTGTCCATGATCAGCAGCTTGTCAAACATCTTAAAAATGTCTGACGATGGCTGGTGGATCACCACAAAGATCAGCTTGCCTTTCAGCGCCAATTCTTTGAGGAGGTCCATGATGTTTTCCGAATCTCTTGAGGAAAGACCGGAAGTCGGTTCATCTACAAACAAAACAGCGGGTTCCCGCATCAATTCCAAGGCAATGTTGAGGCGCTTACGCTGACCACCCGAAATGGTCTTATCCAGCGGGTTGCCTACCTTCAAATCCTTGGTTTCGAACAATCCAAGCACATTCAGCAGGTCCTCAACAGTCTTATTGATCTGCTCGTCATTGTAATCGGCAAAGCAGAGTTTTGCATTCAGGGCAAGGTTCTGGAAAACGGTGAGGTCTTCCAACAGCAAGTCATCTTGCGAAATATACCCGATCATACCTTCCACAGCATCCTTCTCCGAATGGATGTTGCGTCCGTTGATCAATACCCCACCAGTGGTGGGCACATAGTTGCCGTTCAGTACGTTGAGCAGTGTCGATTTTCCTGCACCACTGGCCCCCATGATCCCGATCAACTTGCCCGATTCCTCTTCAAACGTTAGGGGATGCAAGCCCATGTTGCCTCCCTTAAATTGATACGTGATGTCCTCGGCGGTAAACACCACCTTCGACTCTGTTTTGTCGCTCAAAAAGCGACTGATGATATCAGAGTAGTAAATCGGAAGCACCTTGGTGCTTCGAATGGAAGAACCTTGGGTAAGAATATAGGTACGATCAGGGTCGATAACCTGACCGTTGATGTACAATTCTTGTTGGCCAAAGTAGCGAACTACGTAAGTACCAACACTTTCTACCGAAAGAATAATGAGTTGTTCCTCACCAAGGGTTTCGGCCTGGATATGCTTGTTGTGCTCCCGGCCTATCAGCCCGGTAGTGCGGTTGATAATGAGGATTTCCTCAATATCGGGCACATCGTTGCGCTCACAAGTAATGAATGCCAGCGCATTGTCCAACTCTGCACGTTGAACATTGAAAACCTCACTTACTGTTACGATGAAATCAAGCTCTTGTTGGTTGATTTCTTTATCGGCATATACGTATTCGATGATGCGAAGCAGCACAAAGATTTTCTGCTTCTGGGTCAGTTCTCCGTTGATCTGTGTACAGATCCGCAGAACCTTTACCGAGTTGAGCGATGTACGCTTGCGCGAACTGTCCTTGCGTTTTTTGGAAATGTTGTGGTGGGCCTCCAAAAACACATCGTAGAGTTGGAGGTATTCCTCAATTAGTTCCTGATTGAGGCGCTGCTTGAGAAAGGTCTCTACTACGCTTCGGCTCCTATTGTTGATACCATCGTAATCTGCAACGATGGCAAACAACTGCATTAGAGCTTTAAGTATTCGTTCGCTCATATTGGGTGCGAAAGCGGTGACAGATCAAGGCCACCGTTTAGAGAAGGCTTTTATTGTTTAAATCCCACCAAAAGGATAGCACAGCCAGAAGAAGCCGAATAGTCTGGATCAAGTTGCGCTTCAACAATACAATCCAGCGTGTTGGTCACCTGAAAATCCCAGTACACTGCATTGTGATGGTCGGCATTGGAAAACAAAAGGTTACGTTCCTGATCGTAGACCCGAAATAACAGGTTTCTCTTCCCGATACGGCTACAGGCTGCCAAACGGTAGGTAGTACCTCCAAACATGGTTAGCCGAAACTCCGCCACCTCATCATTCAGCAGGAGAGCACGGTATTGCTGTCCATCAGAAATGAATTCGGAGGAAATGTTATTGCTACAAAGGTTGGCCAGACTATCGCATTGTGCGAAGGCTGAACCGGTACTTAGAAATGCGGTAATAAGAATTACCAGCTTCAAAAATCTCATGTGCATGCTTGGTTAACCTACCAGTTGGTTGCGAATAGCGGCAATTTTATCCGCTAAGATTTGTAGTTTTTCTTGAGTGATACGGGCTTCGGATCGGCTGTTGATCACCGTTAGCTTTTGATCGGGATTGGTTTCGGGCGCCTCATACGTATAGCGGAGGTCCACATCTCTATATTCCGATTGCAGGTCTTTAAGTTGTACCAATAAATTTTCCAATTCGTCGGTACGGTTTTCCAACCGACTCAGTAGTGCCAGGAGGTTTTCTAAAGAAGACCGTTGTTGACCTACCCGGTTGCGCAATTCATCGCTGTCTGAGTTAATGGCAATGCTGGTAGCAAAGTACATCGACTCTACCCAGCCACCGGCCAGAATCAAGATGCCCAACTCCTCGCTTTTATTTTCTTTCAAATAAGAGTCACTGAGCAAGTACGCTTCTCCTACAAGACTCAACAAAGAGTCTGTGTTTTCAATGTTGTTGCCAAAGCGATCGAGCAAGTTGTTGGTGAAGACACTCGCCATCCCCATCTCGTTGCTGATCTTTTTGCAACTGGCCAAAAATTTCAATCCCTCCTGAGTTTGGCGATTCACCAAAGCGTAACCCAGGTCTGCACCATAAACCCCCATGTTGACCGCTTGAGAAAAGCGAGTGGAATAGGCATCTACCTTATCCGGGTTGTTTAGCAATTCCGGATTAAATGTGGCACCAGCTTGTTTTAGGTCAAAGGCCGTTTGAATCGGCGATGGAACACTAAACATTTTGTTACCAATTTTTAGCACAGAAGGTGTTTGTTCTTTGTCCGGGTCCTTGGCCTTTTCGGCATTGGAACCATCGCCACCCGACGAACAAGCTGATACCCCAATGGCTGCTACCAACAACCACGCTACGGAGCGACTCCGTAATTTTCGTTCAAAAGACATTAAGCAGGATTTTGGGACCATTTATAACTTCGCAAGTAAGGAAAAAATTATGAGAACTCAAAAGTGCCAAAATAAAGGATTAAGCCCGATTTTCCGGCATTTCGCGGAGGATTCCAGAACGTTTTAGCGACCACCTCAGAAGGACCATTGAGATCACTGAACAGCCACTCCAAATTCCTGCTTCCATCCACATTGCAAAGATTGTTTTTCCAAGTGCAAAAAGCACGGAATAGGTGAGAAAAATTCCGCTTAACCAGGCTAAAATCAACCAAGATGTGTTACCATCTGCTGCATCCAGTCCGGTGACCTGCCGAATCTTCTTCCAGCTCCCCGCTGGACGAACTCTACGATAAAATTCTTCAAGGGTTGCATCATCAGTAGGTGGAGTGATAAAAGTAGCAATCAACCAACACACAGTAGAGAAGACGATGGTAAAGAAAAAACTGTTGGGCCAGGTCATGTCAAAAACAAAATTCCCTAGGGTGTAGCCCACCAATGGAGCGAGTGTAGCGGTAATTTCACTCCAGGCATTGATGCGCCACCAATACCAGCGCAAGATCAACACCAGGCCCAGACCAGCCCCACATTCTATCAAAAAACGAGCTGCCTGATCTACCGTTTCGATCTGTAGCGTGACCCCAAAAGAAATCACCATGATGAGCAGAGTAGATACCCGGGCCGCCCAAACATAGTTTTTCTGGGCAGCTTCAGCGGAGGGGAACGAAGATTCAGGCTTTAGAAATCGTTTGTAAAAATCGTTGGTCAGGTAACTCGCCCCCCAATTGAGGTGCGTGGAAATCGTACTCATGTAAGCCGCGAGAAAAGCCACAAAAAGCAATCCGAGCAGCCCGTGTGGCAGGTGGTCGACCATGGCCCGAATGTAACCGTTGCCTGCTTCCTGAGGGCCCAGGTCTGGGTAGAGCACCAAAGCACAAAGCCCCACCACAATCCAGGGCCAGGGCCGCAGGCAGTAGTGTGCAATGTTGAATAACAAGGTAGACAATAGGGCATCTTTTTCACTACGGGCACTCATCATACGCTGCGAAATGTATCCCCCGCCACCCGGCTCATTGCCCGGGTACCAGCTGGCCCACCATTGAAACATGCCATAGGCAAGGAATCCGCCGATGGAAAGGCTGAATACCTCTGCTGCCGAACCCCCTCCCGAATCTCCCGAAACCTGGGGAAAGAAATCAAAACGCCACGCCGGCAGTTTTTCTTTCAGGCCAGCAATGCCACCTACTTCCTCAGAGTTGACCACCAGAAAAGCCAATACGATACAACCGGTCATGGCCAATACAAATTGAACAATGTCAGTAATTGCTACACCCATCAGGCCAGATAAACTGGAATAAAACGCCACCAAGACCATCAACCCCGCAGCTATCCAGATACCCTGCTCTGCTGGCAGACCAAAAAACTCGGTAAGAATTTTCAGCAATGCCGCATTGACCCACCCAATGATGATGGCATTCAAAAAGATACCCATGTATATGGATTTAAACCCTCGTAGTAGCGTTGCCGGTTTACCGCTGTAGCGTAACTCAATGAGTTCCAATTCGGTCAAAACCCCAGACCTACGCCACATTTTGGCAAAGAAAAAAGTAGTGAGCATGCCGCCAATCAACATGTTCCACCATTGCCAGTTGCCCGAAATGCCAAAACGGTGAATTTGCTCGGTAACCCAGATAGGTGTATCAGCGGCAAAAGTGGTGGCCACCATCGAAATGCCTGCTATGTGCCAAGGCAGATTTCTGCCCCCCAGAAAGAAATCGGAAATGCTTTTACCCGCCTGCGCCCTAAAGCGCAAACCAATCAGCAAAGTGAGCAACAAGTAGCCAACAACCAGGGCCCAATCCAAGGTATTTAAGGTGTCCATAAGAAGCCAAAGGAACAAAAATGCACCGTCGGTATCCGGCCTTTCGAGCACCAGTAATTCAGTAGAGTGTGTTGAAAACCAAGCGCCTAAATCAAGGCTGTTGACTTCTGAGGGCATGGCAATGGCATTCCTTACATTTGCTTCGTGTCCGAAACCACCTACTTTGCCGATGTCATTCTCCCTTTGGCAGTGCCTCGCTTGTATACCTATCGGATACCGCGAGTGCTCAATGCAGAGATAGTACCCGGAGTGCGGGTAGTAGTACAATTCGGTAAAAGCAAATTGTACAGTGCCCTTGTGCGCAAAGTGCACACTTCTCCTCCCAAAGAGTACACCGCCAAATACCTGGACTCGGTTTTGGATCAAGGTCCAATAGTACTGGAGAAACAGTTCGAATTTTGGGATTGGATGTGTAAATATTACCTCTGCCACATCGGTGAGGTGATGAATGCAGCCCTACCGGGTGGTTTCCGGTTGACCAGCGAAACCAGGGTGGTCATGAACCCCAACTTTAGCTCCGATTACACCCAGCTTGATGATCGGGAATACCTCATTGCAGAGGCCCTGGAAGTGCGCATGGTATTGAGTATTGATGAGGCTTCGGACATCCTTCAGGTCAAAACCGTTTATCCCATCATCAAGTCGATGATCGACAAAGGGGTAGTGTTGTTGGAAGAAGAGCTGAAGACCCGCTATAAACCTCGCATGATATCTTTGGTGGAGCTCACCGAAGTAGCCAATCAGGAAGAAAAATTGGAGGTGCTGTTCAATGAGTTGGAACGGGCACCCAAGCAGCAGCAGGCACTGATGGCCTACGTTCAGTTGAGCCAGCGGTATTCCAAGGCCCCCCAACCGGTAAAAAAGCTGGAACTGCAAGAAAAAGCCCAGGTGAGCGCTTCCATCGTCAATCAATTGGTGAAAAAAGAGATTTTCAGCATTAGAGAGGTGCAGGAAGGCCGATTGCAGGAGTATGAAGGCGACAGCAAAAGTCTGACCCAATTGAGCGAAGCGCAACATGCCGCCTACACCGAAATCCAATCCGGTTTTGGAAAGCAAGACGTCACGCTTCTGCATGGTGTCACCTCTTCGGGAAAAACCGAGATTTACGTTCGCCTGATTCAGGAAGCGATCGAACAAGGCAAGCAAGTGTTGTATTTGTTGCCCGAAATTGCACTCACCACGCAAATCATCAGCCGTTTGCAACGCTATTTCGGCGATCGGGTAGGGGTATACCATTCCAAATTCAACCAGCACGAACGGGTAGAACTCTGGAACAAAATGCTCGGAAAAGCTGGTGAATCCTACGATGTGGTGTTGGGCGCGCGCTCCGCAGTTTTTCTTCCGTTCCAAAATTTAGGGCTCATCATTGTAGACGAAGAACACGAGACATCTTTCAAGCAATTTGAACCTGCTCCGCGCTACCATGCCCGAGACGCAGCCATTGTAAAGGGCTTGAAACACGGAGCTAAGGTCTTGCTGGGATCGGCTACTCCTTCCGTCGAGTCTTACTTCAATGCCCTCAACGGGAAATACAGTTTAGTGCACCTCGACCGGCGGTATGGGGGAGTTCAATTGCCCGAAATTTTTGTGGCCGACATCAAAGAAGCGACCCGCAAAAAATTGATGAAATCCCACTTTACTCCGGACCTGCTCAAGGCTATGGGCGAAGCACTGGAAAATAAAGAGCAGGTCATTCTTTTTCAAAACCGGCGTGGCTTCTCGCCTTACATCATTTGCGAAACCTGTGGTTGGAACCCCGAATGCAGCCGCTGCGATGTAGGGCTCACCTACCACAAGTATTTTGAAAAACTACGTTGCCATTACTGTGGCCTCGAATCGCGCATGCCGCACACCTGTCCGGCTTGTGGAGCTTCCACCTTGACCCTCAAGGGCTTTGGAACCGAGAAGATAGAGGAGGAGTTGGGCATCTTTTTTCCCGATGCCAATGTGGGCCGAATGGACCTTGATACAACACGATCCAGAAATGCCTACCAACGCATCATTCAAAGCTTTGAAGATCGGGCCCTGGATATATTAGTAGGTACCCAAATGGTGACCAAGGGGTTGGATTTTGATAACGTAGCGCTGGTGGGCATACTCAATGCCGATAGTTTGTTGAGCTTCCCCGATTTTAGGGCCTTTGAGCGTAGTTTTCAACTCATGGCGCAAGTGTCTGGCCGGGCTGGCCGCAAGCAAAAGCGGGGCAAGGTCATTATCCAAACCTACAATCCACACCATACCATCATCCGTCAAGTGATCGACAACCGATACAAGGAAATGTACCAGGATCAGGTGTTGGAGCGTAGAAACTTTCGGTATCCGCCTTTCTACCGGCTGGTACGCATGACTTTAAAACACCGGGACCGGGAAATGACACGGGAAGCATCGGCCGTTTTTGCCAACGAACTGCGAAGGTATTTTGGTACCCGGGTGTTGGGCCCGGAACCACCTTTGATCGGTCGTATCCGAAACCAGTATTTGCAGCAAGTGCTGTTGAAAATAGAACGCAACACCCGGTTGGCACCGGCTAAAAATCAGCTGGAGCAGGTGCTTTCAGAGTTTCGATTCGAAAACCCCAACTTTAAATCGGTGAGAATTGTGGTTGATGTAGACCCGATGTAAACGCTATTGCTGAATACTTGCCAAAATTTTTCTGGAACCACCATGGTTGCGAAATTCTGCCAGATAAATGCCTTGCCAGGTGCCTAAAGTCAAACGACCGTTGCGGATAGGCAAGGTCAATTGAACGCCGGTTAGAGCCGACTTGAGGTGGGCAGGCATATCATCCGGACCCTCATAAGTGTGTAAAAAGTAAGGTGCATGTTCAGGGGCGATCCGGTCCAGGTAGGCTTCCATATCGGCACGCACCGTAGGGTCGGCATTTTCATTCAGCAACAATCCGGCAGAGGTATGCTGTAGCAAAAGGTGCAGCATACCGTTTTGAGGTAAAGGTGGCAACTGCGCAACCAGCTGCTTCGTTACCAGGTGTATGCCACGCGGTAAAGGAGGAAGGTTCAAATCAAAGTGTTGGACCATAGGTTCGTCAAGAGGCGAAAAAGGTGCGTTGAAGAAACCTCGGCACCACTACCTCTTTAGTGCATAGAAAGACCAACTCGCTGGTTGAGCAAGGGGAAATCAAAAGAAAAACAAGAGAGGGCTCAGGTAAACTCAGTACTCGTTACCGCTGTCTTGGGGCTCAGGTGTTGAAGCACCTAAATCTTCGAAACTAATGTTAGTGAACTCGTTTTCAAGGCGTTCAGCCATGTGCTCACTTTGCTCAGTTTTCAATTCGATGATTTTTTTGAAGCTCTCGGCCAGCGCAGTACTAAACTTTTCAAAGTCTTCCTTGTAAAGGAAAATCTTGTGTTTTTGATAGGAGTACGAACCATCCTCGTTGTACTTCCGTTTACTCTCGGTGATGGTTAAATAATAATCATTGCCACGAGTGGCTCTGACATCAAAAAAGTAGGTGCGTTTTCCGGCTCTTACTGCCTTAGCGAAAATCTCTTCTCGGTCAGTTTGTTCCGTTCCATCCAGCATAAATCCAGCAATGTTAAGGGTTCCACGATATCGACTCAGTATAACAAATCTAACTTTTTTTTCGACTCGTTCCCCTTAGGGGCTTACTTTTTCCTCTTCGAGGAGTTGTTTCTGGAACAGTTCGAAATAGACTGATTGCTGTTCTATCAATGCTTCGTGGTTGCCCGACTCGATCACTTTGCCGTCGTCCAACACCAAAATATTGTCGCAATGTTTGACGGAAGAAACCCTGTGGCTGATGATGATGGTGGTTTTGTCCTTCATGATGCGCTGAAGGTTTCGAATGATGGCTTCCTCCGTTTCGGTATCTACCGCAGAAAGACAATCGTCGAAAATCAGAATTTTAGGAGCTCGTATAATGGCCCTTGCAATAGAGATACGTTGTTTTTGTCCACCCGATAGCGTGATGCCGCGTTCGCCTACCTTGGTAGAAAATCCTTCTGGAAATTCTTTGATATTGGCATACACCGAGGCATCACGGGCCGCTTGAGCAACCGCCGATTCGTCGATCTCATCCTGCCGTAGACCAAAGGCAATGTTGTTGGCAATGGTATCGGAAAACAAAAACACCTCTTGCGGTACGTAGCCAATCTGCCGGCGAAGCGAATCGAGGTTGGTTTGACGGATGTCGCGTCCATCAATAGAAATAGTGCCATCCGTTACATCGTATAAGCGACAAATCAAGTTGGCGATCGTAGATTTACCCGACCCTGTGCGTCCGATGATGGCCAAAGACTTGCCCGGCTCGATGGAAAATGAAAAGTTTTTGAGGGCTTGAATCCCCGAATCGGGATAAGTGAAGGAGACGTTGTTGAACTCAATGCCACCTTTGATGGTGTGGTCTTCGGTAGCGGCATTGGATACCTCAGGCGTAGATTGTAAAAATTCGTTGATGCGTTCTTGAGAAGCAGCAGCACGTTGTACAATGGAGGTGACCCACCCCAAGGCTGCTACCGGCCATGTGAGCATGTTGACATAAATGATGAATTCGGCAATATTGCCCGTGCTTACCTCTCCGGCAATGGCCAGTTGCCCACCAATAAATATGGTGGTAATGGTACTAAGACCAATCAGCAACAACATGAAGGGCATGAACAATGCATTTACCTTTGCCAGGGCCAACGACTTGTCTTTGTAGCTGTTGCATTCACTCAAAAAAGAGTCTTCCATAATCTGAATTCGATTGTAGGCCTTTACCACTCGAATTCCCGAAAAAGCTTCTTGCGCAAAACTGCTAAGGTTAGAGAGTTGAGCCTGCACCCGCTCACTTTTTTGATTGATGACATTGCTGACGTAGTAAATGGTGATGCTCAAAACCGGGAGTGGCAGCAATACATACAAGGTCATCTTGGCATTTACACTCAACATCGTAATGATCACCAGGATGAACAGCACAATCAGGTTGATGGTATACATGATGGCCGGTCCCAAATACATCCTAACCCGGCTTACGTCTTCACTGATGCGGTTCATGAGGTCGCCAGTTTTGTTCCGCTTGTAGAAGGCCAAAGACAGTTGCTGGTAGTGGTTGAAGATGTCGTTTTTGAGGTCGTATTCAATAAGACGGGACATAACGATGATGGTCTGCCGCATGAAGAACATGAAAACCCCTTTGATCAGCGCCATTGCGAAGACCAGCAGCCCGAAATACATCACCGTTTTGGCCAACAGCCCGGCAATGGTATTCTGCGATTCAAAGCCGTTGAACAACTGATAAGTAACCAGCATCTCGCCCACCACATCAAAAGCATGGCGAATGATCTGAGCAGGAAAAATAGCAAAGATGTTGGAGGCTGTAACAAACAGAATTCCAAGCAATAAGCGCCACCGATAGCGAAAGAAGTAACGGTTGAGAACTAAGAGAGATTTCATGTAAAAACGAGGCCGCCAGGGTGTTTTGCCTAACCAAAAAATAAGCTAATTTTGCCGACCGAAAACAAGCATTATCCCTGCGGCAATTGCGAATTTCAAAATTAGGGATATTCTTACGATCGCACGACACGCTTTTAATCTCATTCTCACGCTAAATTTGATGCAATGGTGGAAGTAAACACAGTTCGCGAGACTGCGCAAACCAACAACGAGGTATTGAATCCGATGACTGCCATGGGGCACGAACAACTGGTTTTTTGCCAAGATCAGGCCACTGGCCTGAAAGCCATTATTGCCATTCACAATACTGTTTTAGGGCCTGCTTTGGGCGGAACGCGTATGTGGAAGTACGCCACTGAAGCAGAAGCGTTGAACGATGTTTTGCGCCTCTCGCGGGGCATGACCTACAAGGCGGCCATTTCCGGTCTCAACCTCGGCGGAGGAAAAGCAGTAATTATTGGCGATTCCCGGACCGAAAAAACCGAAGCTTCTATGCGGAGGTTTGGAAAGTTTGTAGACAGCCTCAGTGGAAAATACATTACCGCTGAAGATGTGGGCATGACGACCAAAGACATGGAGTACATCCATATGGAAACCAACCACGTAGCCGGGAAACCAGAAGCCTATGGTGGAGGCGGTGACCCCTCTCCGGTAACGGCTTATGGGGTTTATATGGGCATGAAAGCCTCTGCTCACCAACTGTGGGGAAATGATTCACTTGAAGGAAAAACTGTGGTGGTACAGGGGGCTGGCAATGTGGGCCGCAACCTTATTGGTTACCTCAACCAAGAAAAAGCTAACGTGCTTGTCTCCGATATTTTTGAAGACAAACTCAAGCAAGTAACCAGTGAATACAAGGTGAAAGTGATTGATCCGGCTGATGTGTATGACGTTCCCATGGATGTGTATGCACCTTGCGCCCTCGGAGCAACCGTCAATACCGATACCCTCAACCGCTTGAAATGCTCCATTATCGCCGGAGCAGCCAACAACCAACTAGCAGACGAAAAGCTGCACGGTGAAATGGTGATGCGCAAAGGCATGGTCTATGCGCCCGACTTCCTAATCAACGCCGGCGGGTTGATCAACTGCTACTCTGAAGTACACGGAAGTTACAACCGCAAAATGGCCCTCACCCAGGCTGAAAATATTTACAACACCACCTTGGAAATTTTGAAGCTCTCACAGCAAAAAAATATTCCAAGTTACCAGGCGGCCAATAGCTTGGCCGAGCAGCGGATCGAAGCCATTGGCAAGATCAAGCTCAGCCGCTAATTCACTATTTTCAACAGGGGAAACTATCCATGCTAAATCGACGGTACCTTCGGGTAAAAGCGTTTCAAGCGCTTTATGCTTTTTTTCAAGCTGAAGGAGGCGATGTATTGAAGTCGGAGAAAGAAATGCTGAAAAGCATTGAAAAAATCTACGACCTCTATCTTTTAATGCTGTTACTCATTACTGAAGTAGCAGACTCGGCGCGTGACCAGATCGAGACAGCACGTCAGAAACGACTGCCAACGCACGAAGACCTGAACCCCAACCTGCGGTTTGTCAACAACATTGCACTCAATATTCTGGAAGAAAACAACGCCTTCCAAAAGCTGGTAAGCAACAAAAAGCTTACCTGGTTCACTGAAAACGATCAGGTACGTAAGCTCTACCGCGAAATACGCGAGAGTCAGGAATACCAGGAGTACATGAATTCCAACAATCCGGGTTTTGATGCTGATCGCAAGTTCATCATTACCATTTTTCGGGAATACATGGCGGAGTTTGAAGTCTTTCAACAGCTTTTGGAAGACCGCTCCATCTATTGGTATGACGATCTTACTTTGGTGGTACACAATGTGGTAAAAACCTTTCAACAACTCAAGCCTTCCGCCGGAGCGGGCTCCAACATTTTGATGCCCCTTTATAAAGACCGGGAAGACGACTTGCAATTCGTGAAAGAACTCTTCAGAAAAACCATCTTCAATGAAAACGACTACCAGGAAATGATTTCTTCCAAAACCAAAAACTGGGAAGTGGATCGGATCGCAGTACTGGACGTCATCCTCATGAAAATGGCCCTTTGTGAATTTGAGCACTTCAATTCCATTCCGGTAAAAGTATCGCTCAACGAGTACATTGAATTGGCCAAGAGTTATAGCACTCCGAAAAGTAAAGTTTTCATCAATGGAATTCTGGATAAACTGCTGATTGATTGGCGCAAAAGCGGCCGAATCAAAAAAACTGGCCGTGGGCTAATCGAATGAGCTTAGGGCTTCCTTTGCGAATCTTATTACTTTAGCAGCATTATGCAAACCTACCGTATGAAACGTTTGACTTTTGGAGCCGCACTGTTAGTGTTGATGACGGCTTGCGACCCGGCAGTGAAATCATCAGGAGATGAACCTTTACTCGACCCTTCGGTGGTGCAAAACAACCAAACTGCCTCAGCAAAATCGCTGGAGAACGTGCCCGTAATGACCATTGAAAACGAGGTACACGAGTTTGGAGAGATCACCCAAGGTGAAAAGGTGACCCATACCTTTAAGTTTAAAAACACCGGCAATTCGGAGTTATTGATTGCTTCTGCCAAAGGAACCTGTGGTTGTACGATCCCCAGCTATCCGAAAACCCCAATTGCTCCCGGAGCAGAGGGCGAAATTGATGTAGTATTCGACAGCAATGGTAAAAGCGGATCGCAGCACAAAAAAGTATCGATTGTAACCAATGCAACCCCCAGCACTTACACTGTAGCGCTTCGGGGACAAGTAATCGCACCAGAAAAATAATCTTATGCAACTGGCAACCCTTTTGATGTTGGGCAGCCCCGATGGCGGGGAAGGCGGAGGACCAAGCATGCTCATCATGTTTGCGCTTATAGGAGTAATCTTCTACTTCTTCATGATTCGTCCACAGGCCAAAAAGGCCAAAGAGACCAAGAAGTTTCGCGAAGCCTTAGGTAAAGGTGACCGTATTGTGACCATTGGTGGTGTCCACGGCAAGATTGCTGAGATGAAGGAAACCACCGTGATCATTGAAGTAGAAAATGGAGGAAGGTTAAAAATCGAACGTTCGGCCATTTCGATGGAATATACCAGCGGAGGCGGAACCAGCGAATTGCAGCAGCAAACAGCCAAAAAATCCTAACCTGCGACCTTGGAGTCGAGCCCGCAACGGTTAAACGACCAGCTTAAGCAGGTACTCCGGCTTCGGCGAAGCCAAAAAACGTCCATCTTTCTGGTTTGTGTGGTGATCGCCTCGCTGTTTTGGCTACTCAACGCATTTTCCAAAGACTATGCTACCATTGTAGACCTTCCGGTACGTTATACCAACCTTCCGGAAGATCAGGTGCTCACCAGTGAATTACCGCAACAATTAGCGGTAGAGCTGAGAGGCTACGGTTTTGATCTGCTTTCTTATTTGTTGGGCACAGCTGATGACACCTTGGTGGTCAATGGCAACGACCTGATCAGCAGCCGGAAAAATCCCAATACTGTACTCTATTCTACGCGACCTTTGTTTGAGCGCATGGCCGGACAACTCAATCCAGGGGTGCAACTCAAAGGGATACTGACGGATACTTTGCGTTTTCGGGTAGAAGAACGCATCACCCGGTTGGTTCCGGTAAAAGCCAATGTGCAATTGCAGTTGGCCACACAGTACCTGGAGGCGGGACAACGGTTGATTGATCCACCGGTAATTGAGCTTTCCGGGCCACGCTCGGCAGTGGTGCAGGTGAGGGAAATAAATACGGAGGTGCTGCAACTCGATAATGTGAATGCAGATGTGAAACAGCAACTGGCTTTGGAAATACCGTCCGGCAGCAACCGTTTTGAAATGAAGCCCTCCAATGTAGCCCTGCAAATTCCGGTCGATAAGTTTACCGATGCCAGTATTGACCTACCGGTAACGGTAGAAAATTTACCAGAAAGCTTGTCCCTCAACCTGATTCCTGATACGGTCACCCTCAACTATCAGGTAGCCTTGGGCCGCTATTCAGAAGTAAAACACGAAGACTTTCGGCTGGTGGTGGACTTCGCTGAGTTCAACGAGAAACACCACAAAAAACTACGCGTTCGGGTAGAGCAGTCGCCTGCATTCATTAGTAATCCGAGCCTTGCTCCTAAAAAGGTCGAATTCATTTTGAAACGATGACTTGGAGTATCGGTCTTACCGGAGGTATTGGGAGCGGAAAGTCTACCGTTGCTCAAGTTTTCGAAGCCTTGGGCGTTCCGGTATACTACAGCGATGCCCGAGGACGCTTTCTTCTAGCTCACGACCCAGATGTGCAAAAGCAGGTTCAACATCATTTTGGAGCCGAGGTATTCCGCTCTGGCCAGCCCGATCGGGCGGCACTTGCGGCCAAAGTGTTTGGCAACCCCAAAGGCCTGGAACAACTCAACCAAATCATCCATCCGGCAGTAGGGCGCGACTTCCAGCAATGGAAAGCGAAACAAAACAGCGGTTATGTATTGAAAGAATCGGCCATTCTTTTCGAGCACAACCTGCACCTGCAATCCGATAAAACCATTCTTGTAGTAGCACCAGAAGCGGTGCGCATTCGGCGGGTCATGGCACGTGATGAAGCAACTGAAGCAGCCGTAAGGGCCAGAATGAATCACCAATGGTCTGATGATCAAAAAGAAAAACTGGCCGACTTTGTGGTGGTGAATGACGATCAGCAGATGGTTATTCCACAGGTGTTGGCCATTCATCAAGAATTGCAGACGCTAGTCAACAGGCCCAAAAATTGACTATTTTACTATCCCCCCAATTGAACCACCATGGAAGTTGAAAACGATACCCTCGATCAGGCAGCCCCAAGCGAGTTACCCAACGCAGTTGCGGTGTTGGTTTTGGGCATTTCCTCCATTGCCACTTGTATGTGTTATGGAGTGCCGGGTTTGGCATTGGGCATTGTAGCTTTAGTGATGGCACAAAAATCGCGGAAGCTATACTTTAAGAATCCTGGATCCTATTCCAAAAACTCTTATGGGAACCTGAATGCCGGATACATTTGTGCCATAATTGGAACCATCTTTTCCGGGCTGTTTGTGCTATTCATTGTAGGTTATGTGATTTTCTTTTTGGCCATTTTGGGCAAAACCCTCGGAGAATTACCCATCAACCAGTTCTAGAACGGGATGGACTTTTCAATCCATTTAAAAGACCACCTTTTACCTTGCCATATCAAGCAAGTCACCGGTATTGACTGTCCGGGTTGTGGTTTCCAACGAGCTTGTTTGGCCCTCTGTCGTGGAGACCTGATGCAAAGTCTGGAACTGTTTCCGGCCTTATTGCCCATGTTGGCCCTTGGTTTGTTTTTGTTGCTTCACCTGAAGTTCCGCTTCTCCTTTGGTCCAAAAATCTTACTCAGCCTGTTTTTACTCTCCTTTAGCTTGATGTGGATCAACTTCTTTGTGAAGCTTTCCCATATTCTCTGATACAATTTAAGCGACTTATTTAGAGTTAGTTAGTTTCATTGTTCCTAACCCTATGTACAGGATTTTAATAATCGATTGTTAGGAATTTGAACACACTTTAAGAAACCACAACGCGGAACTAAATAGTTTTGAATAGTAGTTGCTCCAGCCAATGCAATCTCCATTTTTCCTTTGGGAATTTCGGTATCAGTTGGAGATGTTTGTTTGATGAATCACCGACATTTTGTGAAAGTGGAAAGCGAATTAAACCATGTTTGAAACCTCAGCAACCACAGAAACCTCTGAATTAGCCAGTATTTGGCTTATTGACGACGATCCGGTCAATAACTTTATCTGTTCCAGGTTGATCACCGAAGCGGTGGCTCCTGACGATTTAGGGGTTTACGAAAAGGCAGATGATGGATTGACCCAGCTGCGGGTAGCGCTACAAAATCCAGAAGCTTCTCTGCCCGATTTGATATTTCTTGATTTGGACATGCCAGTGACCAGTGGATGGGACTTTTTGGAAGAATACCGGCAGTTTGGTGCTGCCTTGCCCAAGTCTCCTGTCTTGTGCATTCTTAGTTCCTCGGTCTATGAGGGTGATTTGGAAAAAGCAAAAGACTATCCTGAAGTAGTTCGATTTTTCTCCAAGCCACTGACTGTCGAAAACCTGAGCGAGATTCAAAACCGATTCTTTCCAGCGGCTTAAGCCGCTTTCTCCCTTCGGAAAATCCTACCTTTCGCTGCAAAAGTTGGCAGCATGAAAATTCTTTCCGCCCCGCAGATTCGGGCTGCAGATGCCGCAACCATTGAGCGGGAACCGATCGCTTCGCTCGATCTTATGGAACGAGCTGCTTCAGCGTGTGCCAATTGGTTGATGCAGAGGGTAGAGGCCAGGCAACCTGGATTTGAACACCCAATCTTTCACATCATTTGTGGAGTTGGCAATAACGGTGGTGATGGCCTGGTCGTTGCCCGCTTGCTGCATGCCAAGGGATATCCGGTTGCCGTATACGTATGTGTTTTTTCGGAGAAATTTTCCCCCGATTTTAAAGCGAATGCCAAACGCCTCAAAGCAGCAGGTATTCCAACCCACGAAATTCGCCATAGCAAAGACCTACCAGAGTTGCCATCGGAAGGCATTCTGGTAGATGCGCTTTTTGGCTCCGGCTTGTCTCGGTCCGTAACCGGTATTGCTGCTACAACCATTCAGGCCATCAACCGTGCGGCATTGACCAAAGTCGCTATTGATTTGCCCTCTGGTCTTCACGCAGAAGACAACCGTGAATTTGATCCCAAAAACACCGTAAGGGCCAACTTTACCTTGTGTTTTGAGTTGCCCAAGCTGGCCTTTTTGTTTCCCGATAATGCCGACTTTGTGGGCAACTGGCAGGTATTGCCGATCGGCTTAGACCCGAAATTCATTGCCGAAGCCAGCACCAGCAACCACTATCTGGTAGCACCGTTACTCCAACAATTGTTGCGCAGTAGGGCGCGTTTTTCGCACAAAGGTAGTTTTGGTCATGTAGCGCTGTTGGCCGGTAGCAAGGGCAAGATAGGTGCAGCCATTTTGGCCGCCCGTGCTGCCATGCGCAGCGGAGCTGGTTTGGTAACGGTTCATGTTCCAGATATCGGTAACAATATCCTGCAAACGGCCGTGCCCGAAGCAATGGTCGTTTGCAATGAAGCGCCCCACTACCTGGAAAATTATCCCGCCGATCTGGGCGGCAAGCACTTGGCAATAGGCCCTGGAATTGGAACGGAGACCCAAACCGCCGGTGTCCTGAAAAGGTTGATTCAGTCAGCAGAAGGCCCCGTGGTGTTCGATGCGGATGCGCTCAATTTGCTGGCACAACAGCCTACCTGGTTGTCTTTTTTGCCTCCACACAGTATTCTTACGCCACACCCGGGAGAGTTCAAAAGACTCGTAGGGCGCACGGATGGCGAATATGGTCGGCATCAAGCTTTGATTCAATTGGCGAGAAAGCATCGGGTATTTGTCGTACTCAAGGGAGCACATACTGCCATCGCCGACCCGGATGGAACGGTTTATTTCAATTCTACTGGCAATCCCGGCATGGCTACCGGCGGAATGGGAGACGCACTGACAGGTATTTTGATAGGACTGTTAGCCCAAGGGTATCCTCCAAAGGCAGCCTGTTTGTTGGGTGTTTTTCTACACGGTTTGGCGGGTGACCTCGCAGCACAGGAAAAGGGCATGGAAGCCTTATTAGCCAGCGATGTTATCGATCATTTGGGAGCAGCTTTTCAGCACTTGCGCAACACTTAGATCAAGTGTCCGAAGAATTGATAGGCGATGAAAATGGCCGCAATCATACCGGCTAAGTCAGCTAAAAGTCCACAAGTCACCGCATATCGGGAGTTTTTGATTCCAACGGAACCAAAATACACGGCAAGGGTATAAAAGGTCGTGTCGGTAGAACCCTGCATGGTACTGACCAATTTGCCCACGAAATGATCTGCTCCGTGATAGTCCATGGCTTCTACCATCATAGCACGGGCACCACTACCACTCAAGGGCTTCATAAAAGCGGTAGGCAAAGCATCTACCCAATCGGTAGGTAAACCAACTGCCGCAATTCCAAAACGAACAATTTCCACCAACCAATCCAAGGCGCCTGATGCTCTGAAAACGGCAATGGCTACCAAAATACCGACCAGGTAGGGAATGATTTTGATGGCAATGGAAAATCCCTCTTTCGCACCTTCGATGAAGGTTTCATAGACGTTCACTTTCTTACGGGCCGCTGCCACAACAAAGCTTACCATAATGCCAATGAGCACCAAACCGGCAATGCCGTTGGAGATAGGACCAACCCGATCACTTGAGATTAAAGAAATGCCAAAGAAAATAGAAGCAACCAGGGTGGAAAGTCCTCCGAGGTAAGCCAGGATAATCGGTTGCAACAAATTGATCCGCTGATAAATGCTGGTAATCAGCAAACCGGCCATGGTAGAAAAAAAAGTAGCCAGTAGGATAGGAAGAAAAATATCCGCAGGATTGGCCGCACCTTGCTCTGCCCGATAGGTCATCACACTCACCGGAATGAGGGTAAGGCCACTCGTATTCAGCACCAAAAACATGATTTGAGAATTGGAAGCCACTTCCTTGTTGGGGTTGTGTTCCTGCAACTGGTTCATGGCCTTGAGGCCGATGGGCGTAGCCGCATTGTCGAGGCCCAACATGTTGGCCGCGAAATTCATGATCATCGAACCGAAAACGGGTGAGTCCTTCGGAATCTCGGGAAAGATTCTGCGAAAGAAAGGGCCGATGAGCCACGCCAGGGCATTGACCACTCCGCCACGTTCGCCCACCTTCAGTAAGCCCAACCAAAGGGTGAGTACCCCGGTTAAACCGATGGAAAGCTTAAAACCGGTTTTAGCCGCATCGAATGACCTATTAATCATCATTTCAAACACCGTCAGGTCCTGGAGGAAAATCAGTTTTCCCAAGCCTACCAAAAAGGCGACTACGAAAAATCCAATCCAAATATAGTTGAGGGCCATGGTGCGCAAAATAGCCAAATGGGCCTCAGCACCAGCACTTTCCCAGCTGAGTTTCGAACAGCCCGCTGTTAGCCCGGAAAGGCGATTTTTAGGAAATTGCCAAAGAGTTGTCGGCCATTCTCACCCGATACCTCCGGGTGAAATTGCACCCCGAAATGCGGTTTCTCCGGGTGTGCCATAGCCTCAAGGGTGCAAGCGTCAGAAGAAGCCAACGACAGAAAACCATCGGGTAAACTAATGGCTTCACAGTGGTCTTGCTGGAAATAGGAAGGATTGCTCAATCCTTCAAAAAGAGGATGGCTTGGTTGAAGGTAAATGGCTCGATTTTCACGGTCTTCATTGATCAGGAACACCCTCGATCCGTGTAACAATCCCAACAACTGATGCCCGAAGCACAGGCCCAACATGGCGCTTTCACGGTACTTTAACCACCGGTATTTTCGAATCATTGGGAAAGGGTCATCATCGGTAAGCAGCGAAGGATTACCACTAAAAACCAATGGGGTTGAAGCGGGAAACCGCTCTTCATCCAATTCCAAAAGGGAAATGGTTTGGGTTTGAGCCCCGAGCGATTGCAGCATTTCGGTTATCTGAGCTATCTTATCGCTCCCGCAGTCAATGACTCCAACTTCCATCAATAATCTGCAATTAGGCCCAAGCCTTGGCGAACTACTTCCGGCTCATCGTCGGTACAATCTACAATAGTACTGGCCTGGTTATTTCCATATCCACCGTCGATCACCAAATCAACCTGGTGTTGATAGCGCTCAAAAATCAACTCAGGGTCGGTGGTATATTCCAAAATCTCGTCGTCGTCCAGCACCGAGGTGGTAACAATGGGATTGCCCAGCTGATGGACAATTTCGCGCGGAATGTTGTTGTCTGGAACACGGATACCTACCGTCTTCTTTTTGTGCTTGAAAAGCTTTGGAACCCGACTGTTGGCGTTGAGAATAAACGTGAAAGGACCGGGGAGTACTTTCTTCATCAACTTGAAGGTGGAATTGTCTACCTGACGGCAATAGTCGGAAAGATGGCTCAAGTCGTAGCAAATGATGGAGAAATTGGATTTCTCCACCTTGATCCCTTTTATTTTGGCGACCCTTTCTACTGCTTTCGGTTGAAAGATGTCACAGCCGATTCCGTAGACTGTATCGGTAGGGTAGATGATTACGCCACCTTTGCGCAGCACCTTGACCACCGTATCCATAGCCCGCGGCTGCGGATTGTCAGGGTGAATACGTAACAACTGCGCCATGATCTGAGAAACGGATTCCGGGGCGGATTGTTCCGCCCCGAAAAACATCAATTAGTTGGATTTGGCGTGATCCGCCAAGAATTTTTCCAATCCAATATCGGTCAGAGGGTGTTTCAACAACGCCAAAATCGCCGATAAGGGGCAAGTAGCAACATCAGCACCCAACTCCGCACATTCCACAATGTGCATTGGGTGACGAACCGAGGCGGCTAAAATTTCGGTTTCGAAGCCGAAGTTGTCATAAATGGTGCGAATGCTCTCAATCAAGGCCATACCGTCAGAGCTAATATCGTCGATACGTCCGATGAAAGGAGAAACGTACGAAGCTCCGGCTTTGGCCGCCAGCAAGGCTTGCCCGGGAGAAAAGATCAACGTACAGTTGGTGCGAATATCGTTTTCGGAGAAATACTTGAGGGCTTTTACACCATCTTTAATCATGGGTACTTTCACCACAATGTTTTCGTGCAGCTCGTGCAGGCGTTTACCTTCCGCTACAATGCCGTCGAAATCGGTGGAAATAACTTCGGCACTCACGTCCCCGTCTACAATGTTGCAAATGTCTACGTAGTGCTTCAAAATATTGGCCTCTCCACTAATGCCTTCCTTGGCCATGAGTGAAGGGTTGGTAGTCACCCCGTCGAGAACACCGAGATCACGGGCTTCGCGGATTTGATCAAGGTTGGCAGTATCGATGAAAAACTTCATTCTTGTTGGTATTGCAGTGTGGTTATCAAAGCGGCAAAGGTAGTTTTGCGAAGACCAATAAAACAACCCCAAGAGCAAGAAAAAACGTAGGAGAAAACGAGAAAAAAGGGCACAAAAAATGGGTAAGCTACTTACATCGCACCGCTACAACTGGCTACCCTTGCTTCCTTCCGGACCTGGGGGAGTTCACCAGGAGCTGGTCGTATAAGACTTACCCATCGGCAAAGGTAGGAAAAGCCAACGTTGTGTGCCAGGGCAATCGGTGAATTTTGGCCCTTCCGCTGCATATTTGGTTATATTTGTCCACTGAAATTGCGCCCTTTGGTATGGAAGAAGTCAACAAATCCGGTTCATTCATAGACGTTATTACAGGAGGAATAATCGTTGGATTGGTCACTTGTGCAATCACAATGGTGCTCTACTTACTTGATCTTGACAAGGAAACATGGGTGTTTCTTCCCATCAGTGCAGGGATGTTTGCGGTGATATATCTCAGCTTGGTCAAAGTGAGAAAAATCAAGTTGAATGGATACCTCAGCTATGGTAGGGCCTTAGGCTGGGGAACCTTGATGAGCCTGTTCGGCGGATTGCTCATAGGCGTATTTTATTACCTCCTTTGCGTGCTTGATCCGGGTTACATAGAGGCTTTGTTGGACAAAACTTACGAAGAGATGGTGAACTGGGGGTTACCTGAGGACCAGATCAATACAAGCATGGCGATTACCGCACGTTTTACTGCGACTCCGATCTACATTGCTGTTTCTAATTTTGTAAGCACAGTCATTCTTGGTTTCATAGGCTCTCTTGTCATTGCCGCGGTAGTCAAACGCACTCCAGACGACTCCCAAACGATCTGACCCCATGAGTATCGATATTTCGGTTGTTGTCCCACTCTTTAATGAAGAGGAATCCTTGCCAGAATTGGCCGAGTGGATTCAAAAGGTCATGCGCGAAAACCAGTTTACCTACGAAATTGTGATGGTAGACGATGGTAGCTCCGACCGGTCCTGGGAAGTAATTGGCAATTTGAAAGCCAACCATCCTGAGGTAAAAGGCATCCGGTTTCGCAGAAACTATGGTAAATCGGCTGCGCTCAATACCGGTTTTGAAGCGGTAGAAGGCAATGTGGTCATCACCATGGATGCCGATTTACAAGACAGCCCAGACGAAATACCTGAACTCAACCGCATGATTCTTGAGGAAGGCTTCGACATGGTTTCGGGCTGGAAGAAAAAACGACACGACCCACTTTCCAAAACCATTCCTACCAAGCTGTTCAACTGGGCTACACGAAAAATGTCGGGCATTTACCTGCACGATTTCAATTGTGGTTTGAAGGCTTACCGAAAGGAAGTGATCAAAAGCGTGGAAGTGTATGGGGAAATGCATCGGTATATTCCTGTATTGGCCAAATGGGCAGGTTTTAAGAACATCGGCGAAAAAGTAGTGCACCATCAGGAGCGCAAGTATGGAGTCACTAAATTTGGCTTAGAACGCTTCATCAATGGGTTCTTGGATTTGCTTTCAATCACCTTTGTAGGGCGCTTCCGAAAGAAACCCATGCACTTCTTTGGTTTGCTTGGCACGATCATCTTCATCGTAGGGTTTTTAGCTTCTTTGTGGATCGGAATAGAGAAAATTTACTTTCTGAGCACCGGAATCAAAGCCCGGTTGGTGACTGAAAACCCCTTCTTTTACCTGGCATTGGTCTGTATGATCCTGGGAACCCAGCTGTTTTTAGCCGGCTTCTTAGCCGAACTGATCTCCCGCAACTCACCCGATCGCAACCGTTATCAGGTTCGAGACCGAATATAGAAGTCCTGAGAGTCAAGGTGCTCAAGAAATTCAATTCGGAATCAAGTTGGACCCAACCGCTATCATTTTTTGGGTTTGTTGACTTATTTGTAATTGTTAAGTTGAGTTGCCCACCACTCCGAACATTGCTTTTACCTCTACCGGAAACTACTGGGTATGGGTAAAAAGAGGGGAGGCCTGGTTTCGTTCGGAAGATTTTGCATTGAGCGATCCTACCAGTGACTGTATTCCCGTCGGACTAAGTGAAAATGAAGCAAGCTACAGTTGGGAACTTTTCCCCAACCCAGCGACCGATCCCATTCAGCTACAGGTGACCGGCACACCAATTGAGGCGACCGATATTTCAGTGTGGAATGCCTTGCACAGACAAATGGAGGTCGAAATTCAGCCAAGGTCTAGCATTAGCTTTCCGCTCGATATGCGTTCGTGTTCGGCAGGAGCCTACAGGGTAAAGCTGAAGGGACAAACCAAACCATTGTGCGCCAGTAGTTGCTTCTTTCATTGAAGCAGACAACCTCAACTCAATTTTCTAAGGTGTACTGGATGATCTTGCGGTAGAGTTCGTTGGGGTTGATTGGCTTGCAGATGAAATCGTTCATGCCGCTGTCTTGCGCCAAAAAGCGCTCATCATTGCTCACGGCCCCACTTACTCCAATAATGGGAAGGTGTTTGATATCGGGACGGCTGTGTCGGCGAATTTCACGGGTAGTTTGATAGCCATCCATTCCCGGGAGGTTGATGTCCATGATCACCAAATCAAAATGACTTTTCACCAACCGATCAATCACTTGCCTGCCGTTGCTCACAATCTCCGTTTCGATGTCCCAATTGGAAAGAAAAACAGACGTCACCAATTGGTTAACATCATTGTCTTCCGCCATCAGGATGCGCAGACCTTCCAAACTGGGCAGTCCGTCACGCTCTTTACGGGGAAGAAGAGGGGCTCCCGGCTCCGATCGGGTGATCGAAACTGAGCCATACCGAATTTGAAATTCCGGTTCTCCCGGCAGTTCAAACCCTGCGTCAGGTTGAAATTCTTGGTCCAAATTTATCGAGGTTTAGCTCGTGAGCCGCAACTCACCGAAGAGCAAAAATACATCGAATAGTGTGGCGGTTTAAGCAGTACTTAGGGATTACCGTAAGAAAAAAGGAAGCTATTTGAAGTTCCAGTTTTCGGAAAATTCCAAAGAGGTGTATTGAGCAAGACCGCTACTAAACTGTTTGCATCAAGATAGAAAATTCGAGGATTTTTATCCTGCTTTTGATTCAGAAGTTTCTGAAACCGAACGTTCGGCTAATATGGCAAGGGCATAATTTTCCCAGGAAAAATCCTTGGCAGCTTCGGCCACATTATCACGAGGAATGGGTTTTTCGAGGAACAAGCTCATTTTTTCAGCCATCGAGTTGATGTCCTCCGGCTCGGCGAGGTAGCCGTTGAAACCCTCGCGGATCGTCTCAGGGAAATGGCCCACCCGCGTGGCAACTATAGGAAGCTTAAAATTGTAGTTCAACGATTCTACACCCGAGGGAGTGGCATACTCGTAAAAAAGAACCCCGCAGTCACTTACTTGAAAGTACTTATGGACATCTTCATTGGGCACAAATTCATTCACCAACATCACCCGGTCTTGCAAGCCTAAATCTTCCACCAGCTGAAGTGGGTTGTAATCTTGCTCGTTGTCTTTACTGCTCAAGAAGATTTTTTTGGCCACTCCAAACACCGCCTTTTTAAGGCGAGTACTAAAACTGTTAGACTTAAGCGTATTCCAAAAGGACTCCCCACAAACCAGCAGCGATACATCATCACGCGTATCGGCCAACTTTTTAAAAGCCGGTATCACATGGTGCAATCCCTTGTATTTGCGGATAAATCCAAAAAACAGAAAAACGTGTTGGCCCAATCCATGCTCCTGCTTAAAAGCCGCCACATCAAATTCAGGATCGGGCGAAAACAAGTCGTAAACCGGGTGAAACAATTTAATCACCGATTTGCGTCCTCGAACCGACCGTGTGCCATCTTCCGAAACTTCGAAGCGCCTTTTGGGAAAAAGTGCCTTTAGTTCATCTGCCGTTTTGTGTGCGTGTACCACATAGGTTTTTGCTTTGCGAATACCATAGCGTGTGAAAAGGCGGTCGATGTTGCTGTTCTCTTTTTGCACCACGAAGTGCAAATCGAAAATCACCTCCGCCATGGTTTGCTTGCGCAATTGGTTTGCAATATAGCCCATCGGTAGGCCCTGAATGGCAATCGCCCATTGAAAAATCACCAATTGAGGCCGCAGATCCTTGATCACTTTTACCGTTTCGCGCCAGGAAAAAGGATTGTTGTAGTTGGTAACGTACTCTACCTCAATGTTCGTCCCCTCCAGCAAGTCGCTTTTAGACGATTTGTCTACAAACTCCCGAGGAATAATCGCCGGGTACTGCTGCGTCCAGGAAACAATATGAACATCCACCTCATCAAAACGATCGAGCGCTTTGGCCAGGGAAGTATTGTAATTGGAAATTCCGCCTTTGAATTTCGGTCCGGGACCGAAACAAACAACTCTGGTTCTTGCCATGGGCAACCGCATTAATTTCTTCGGTCCAGGGCCGCCTCATATACCCTGCGCATACCGTCTTCAATCGAGATTTTGGGCTCCCAGCCCAAGCGCTCCTTCACATAATCCATGTTGCAGTAGCGGGAGTGTACCCCAACCGGTTTGTCCAGCAAAGGCTTAATGGTAGGGTTGTAGCCGGCAAAGCGGGTAAAGATTTCGATAATCTCCAGAAAAGAGGTCAACCGGCCTTGACCGATATTGATGGCGCTACCATCCGTAATGTGTTCCATCGCCAGGAGCGTACAATCCATCACATCTTCGATGTGTACAAAATCACGTCCCTGCTTGCCACTGCCCCATACTTCAAACGGGTTTTCTTTGCCCGCAGCGCGAGCAGCAATTGCCGGAATAGGATAGGTAAGATCTTGATCTTCCCCATAGCCAGAGAAAGGCCGAATACAAGTAACCGAAACACCGTAGTATTTGGCGGCAATAAAAGCCAGGTATTCGCCAGTGAGCTTGGTCCAACCATAAGTCATGTCGGGTTGGCCCATCTTCTTAAAGTCAATATCCGTTTCGCTCAAGGCAATCGCATTGGTATCGGTTTGCAGATCTACCGGATAAGCAGCACTTGAAGAAGGGTAAAGTACCCTTGCTGGCTTGTGTTTGGTCACCCAATAGAAAAACTCCGCATCGATAGAGAGGTCAAGAGCCACCATCATAGGGTCACCATCAATTTTGGCACGGCCACCAACAATGGCAGCAAAGTGAAACACGTCCGAAAATTTGGTGAAATCAAATCCGTATTTGGTCTTTAGAAATTGATCGTCGGCGATCAACTCCCGAACCACATCTCTAAAGTCTCCTTTAAGGAAAACCATCCGTTCATCTTCGCCGAAAATTTCCAGGTTGTCCAGTTTCCGCACCGGAGTACCTTCCGGAAGCCAAGTCGAAGGGTGGGTACCCACCGATAAATCATCTACAAAAAAGATGGTGTCTTGGGTAGTGCGGTGCATACGCTTTACAAAGTTGCGTCCTACAAAGCCGCATCCTCCGGTAATCAGGTGATAGTTCATGGTTGGTTTGAGTTAGAAAAATACGGGGGCATCCCTCTCGTAATCAGGCTGCAAAGGTGTGAAAAATAATACAGAATTATGGGAGAAGACGGATTTTTTGAAGGCCAGGTTGGCCCTTTACTCCACATACCATTTTTGGCTTCTTAGACGTTATGGTAGCAATTCTATCCAGCCGATGCGAGCACATAACCTACTGGCTTGCAGTCTTCGGTCCGTCTTTCGTCACCCCGATCAATCGGCTTTTCTTTCCTATTTTTGCACCAATAACTATGAGCGTTTTTCGACCTTTTCTGTTTTTATTGATTTCTCTATGGTTTTCGCTGCCATCATTGGCGCAGGAACCAATGAATCAAACTGATGATAAAGGCCGTAAACAAGGCATTTGGATCAAGAAACACAGCAACGGTAATGTGCGCTACAAAGGCCGCTTCGAAAATGATCGCCCGGTGGGCGAATTTCAGTATTACTATGATACTGGTACAAGAAGCGGTAAATTGGTGTATCACGGTACTACCGACACCGCTGATGCTGAGTTTTACCACAAAAACTCCCGGTTAATGGCCAAGGGACTTTATGTGAAGGAGAAAAAGGAAGGCCTTTGGAAGTTTTACGATGACCGGGAAATTCTGGCCAGTGAAGAAATGTTTGTAGGTGGCGAACGACACGGAAAGGTGAGAACCTTTTTTCTGGACGGGAGTGTCGCCAGTATTGTCAATTATAGCAAAGGTCTAAAAAGTGGACCCTTTAAAGAGTTGTTTCCCGATGGAAAAACCCGAAGTGAAGGCATCTACCTCGATGGCAATTACGATGGAGAAATTAAATGGTACTTTGCCAACGGTAAAATCAAAACCAAGGGAAAATACCGAGATGCAGTAAAAGATGGCCTGTGGGTCTATTATAGTTCAGACGGTCGTACGGTTGCCCAGGAATTGTTTGAGTTGGGCCAATTGAGAAAGAAACGCATCGAAGGAGAGCAAGAAGGAAAACCTTGAGTCATGAGTAAGCATGGACGTATATTAGTGGCAATGAGTGGTGGTATCGACAGTTCGGTAGCCGCCATGATGTTGCACGATCAAGGATATGAAGTGGTGGGCATCACCATGAAAACCTGGGATTATGCCAGTTCTGGTGGCAGTAAAAAAGAAACGGGCTGTTGCAGCCTGGACTCGATCAACGATGCACGTAACCTGGCGGTCAATCGTGGTTTTCACCACATGATCCTCGACATTCGAAACGAATTTGGCGACCACATCATCGACAACTTTGTGGATGAATACCTGGCGGGACGCACCCCTAACCCCTGCGTGCTTTGCAATACCCACATCAAATGGGAAGCCCTACTGAAGCGGGCCGACATGTTGAATTGTGAGTTCATCGCCACCGGCCATTATGCACAGGTGCGGGAAGAAAATGGGCGTTATCTGGTCTCTAAGGGGTTGGACGAAAACAAAGACCAAAGCTATGTGCTATGGGGCCTTAGTCAGGAAAGCCTGCAACGCAGCCGCTTTCCACTTGGAGGATACCATAAATCCGAAATTCGGCAAATGGCCCACGACCATGGTTTTCACGAACTGGCCAACAAACCTGAGAGTTACGAGATTTGTTTCATACCCGACAACGACTACCGGGGGTTCCTCGATCGTAGGGTAGATGGATTAGCCGAAAAAGTAGAAAAAGGTCTTTATAAAGACGTTGAGGGTAATGTATTGGGGCAGCACCGTGGCTATCCCTATTATACCGTTGGTCAGCGCAAAGGGTTGGGCATGGCGTTTGGCGATCCGATGTACGTCTTAGAAATTCGCCCGGAAACCAATGAGGTAGTGCTGGGCCACAAAGATCAACTCCAAAAAACCATCATGCACGTACGAAACCCCAACCTGATCAAGTTGGACAGCATTGAAGGAGAGTTGGAGGCCATTACAAAAATCCGTTATAAAGACCGAGGTACCCACAGTGCTATCTCCAAAGAAACCGACGGCCGATTAAAAGTGGAGTTTTACAAACCAGTTTTGGCCATTGCTCCCGGACAGTCTGCCGTTTTCTACGATGGCAATGATGTGATCGGCGGTGGTTTCATTGCGCGCAAAGAGGAACCCAACGAATTGAAACGATTTACCGATGCACGTCCCGTTCGCCTATGAGCCAATGGTGGTGCATAGGGGCCTTACTGGTTTTTGGGGCAATTGCCTGTAAAGACAAATCAGGCGAACCCGAAGACCTGGGCTACGACTACTTTCCGGTGGAAACCGGACATTGGGTAGAGTACAAAGTTGACTCCATAGTTTACGACCCCTTCAACCAAAGCATCGATACTTTTCAGTTTTTTCTTCGCGAAGAAATTGCCGGTGAGTTTCAAGATCTGGAAGGCAGGTCCACTTTGCGTATCGAGCGGTTCAAGCGAGAGAATGATACCCTTGCCTGGCGGTTGATTGACGTATGGACAGCCAACCGCACCTCCACCACCGCCGAAAGGGTGGAAGAAAACGAACGCATCGTGAAGCTGAGCTTTCCGGTGCGACTGAACCAACAGTGGAACGGCAATGCCTTCAACTTGCGCCCGGAAGAAGACTTTGAATACACTCAGGTGGATGCCAGTGCCACCGTAAATGGAAATACCTTTGCCCAAACGCTAACTGTATTGCAATTCGACAATTCTAACCTGATTGAACGGGAATATAGCTTAGAACGCTACTCTCGTGAGGTCGGTCTCATCTACAAAGAACTTACTTTACTGGACCTGCAACGTGATTCAGGTCTTGACCTGCGGATGGAATACCGCGCATACGGAAATTGAAGATGATCAAAATACTACTGATGGTGATGGGTTTGCTGGGAGCGCTACTTTCTGCAACGTGTCAAATAACCGCACCCAGTAAGTATTGGATTCAGTTTACCGATAAAAACGGCTCTCCTTATTCGATTGGCCAACCCAGCGAATTTTTGTCTCAGCGGGCCATTGATCGCCGGCAGCGTTTTGGCATCCCGATCCAAACGGCCGACCTTCCGGTCAATCCACATTACATCGATCAGGTGCTGTCTACCGGCACGGTGGTTTTGATACACCGTTCTCGCTGGTTCAACGGCATCACTATTCATACCGAAGACTCCCTGGCCCTGGATTCGTTAAACCACTTGCCTTGCGTGAAAACCGTAGAACCGGTGAAGCGATTGTACGCGGCCGCCGAAAGGAGCGAACGGAAAGAACGCATTCAAACCCAGCAGGGAACTGCTACCGGAGATGCCTACGGCCAGGCCAAAGGACAGGTCTTGCAGATGCAGTTGGATTTTCTCCACAATGCCGGATTTAAAGGCAGTGGCTTGCACATTGCCGTAATTGATGCCGGATTTCGGGGTGTAGATACCCTGGAAGCATTTCAAAGTCTGATGACCAGTGGAAGAATGTTGGGCACGCATGATTTTGTAGACGGTGATCAAGCCGTGTTTGCCCATTCTACCCATGGCACCATGGTGCTTTCTACCATGGCTGCTAACTGGCCCGATAAGATGATCGGAACCGCTCCTGAAGCCAGCTATTGGCTGCTGCGCAGTGAAGAAGACCGCTTTGAAACTTTATTAGAGGAAGACAATTGGATTGCGGCTGCCGAATTTGCCGACAGTGCCGGGGTAGACATCATCAACACCTCTTTGGGCTACAATACTTTTGACGACCCCAGCCAAGACCATAGCTATGAGCAGCTGGATGGGAAAACCCTCCGCATGTCTATTGCTCAAAATTTGGCTGCCTTTCGTGGTATTTTAATGGTGACCAGCCTGGGAAATGAAGGCACCTCCCGGTGGAAAAAATTAACCGTGCCTGCCGATGCCGATAGCGTGTTGGCAGTGGGTGGGGTAACTCCCAATGGCAGTTTCTCGCGCCTCGCTTCAATCGGACCCACCTATGATGAGCGCATTAAACCCAACGTGGCGGCTCAAAGCGAATTGGTGGCGGTAGCCAGCACCGGCAATGTTTTGCTTACGGCAGCGGGAACTTCCTTTGCCTCTGGTTTAGTAGCCGGTGGGGCAGCTTGTCTGTGGCAGGCCTTTCCGCAGTACCGCAACATGGATGTATTTGATGCCATCGAACAAAGCGGGCACCGCGCCTCGCGGCCCGACAATGAAGTAGGCCACGGCATCCCCAATTTCTTCAGGGCCTACGACGACCTTTCTAACCGGAATTTGGTCGTGGTAGAAGATTTCATCCGGGTATACCCGAACCCCGCTACCGAACAAGTCACCATCGCTTTCTTCTCGGTTTCGGAACAAAGGGTAGAGGTGCAGGTCAATGACTTAACGGGCAGGACCGTATACTTCGACCAATTTGCTGCCTTGGAGGGCAGAAATCTTTTTGATTTGGAATGGGAAGGGTTGGCCCCGGGAATTTATACCGTAGTCTTAATTACCAATGATGGAATCTTGGAAGAAACGGTTATCCGACAAACTCCCTAATTCAGGTTCAAGAATAGAGATAGGTTCACGTAAAACCTGTTGACAGTCACCTTTTCCTGCCGGTTGTGTCCATCGTAAATCAAGCGTTCCGGGTTTAGGTTGAAGAGCAATTGGGTGGATAAATCATGTCCAAAGGTGAAGCCAAGCCGTCCAACGGGCATCACCCAGTCCGGATTCCAATTTTCAATCAAGTTATCGTTGGCATCAGGGGTTCCCAGTAGTCCCACCCGAAGGTATTGTACACCAAGACCTACGCTGAAGCCAAAGTCGTCCAGCTCTACTTTGGTAGCATCACGAAAAAAGTTGGCTTGCACCAACAGTGGAATACTCACCGTGCCAACCACGGTAGAGGCTACAATGTCAGGGTTGTTTGTGGTAATCACAGAAAAACTACCGGTAAGGGGTACATTGAGGGAAACACCGAGCAATTCATTATACTCAAAGATATTGGCACGTCCTTCGGTGGTTACGGTGAGCAAGCTCAAGTTGTACATTTTGATGGGTTCGAAGTAGATCAAGCCATCGATTTCCTGTGGTTCGTAATAAATCACCCCAGTGTTGAAGTGTTCGGTGAGAATAGTACCTCCCACATACCCGGTGAGAAAGTGGTTCATCTTGTAAAAAGATATCCACCGCTTTTTCATGAGGTAGAAAGGGTCCTCTAAATCCACTTCGGTTTTCTGTGCCCACCCTCCGAACGGAAGCAATGCGACCAGAATGAATAAAAGCCATTTTCTCTTGCTCATTGTGGACCTAAAAAGGGTAAGAATTGATTGGTGACCTCATTGAACCAGTAAACACCACCAGAGGTAGAAACGTGTGGTTGACCTTGTCGCAAGGCCAGGTCGGTGAAAGCTGCAAATCCGCTGAAAGAATAGCGGTTGCACTGTGTGCCATCAAACATTTGGAGCTCCCTTTGGTTGTTGTAGAACCACATCCGATCCTGATCATCGGCATTGATGTTGGAAACGATGTTGCCCAGGCATTGATCCGACGGATAGGAGGTAACAGTGCCGTTAGCATAGCGATGCACCGCAATGGTATTGGCACCCTCAGATATCCAAAGCACGCCATTGGGAGACCGGGTGATCTCCAACAGTTGTGTAAAGTTGGGATGGGAAATGCTCGTCCAGGTACCGTCTATAAAGTGGTACAAAAATTCATTTCCGGTGATCCAGAACCCACCATCGCCATCTTCTACAATATTGGTTATAGACGGGAGATCGGTGGTACCGGTAAACAGGTTGGGTGCTTGCTCGATGTTGAATTCTCCTCCTTGGTACCATCCGATTTCCAACCGTAGCGTGGCCGGAGTTAATCGATTCCAGTAGGAAAAATAAGGGTTGCCAGAATTATCAAAGGCGATGCTGCTGTAGCTTGCCTGGGCGTTGTCGGGAGGGGTAAACAGGTTGAGGTTACGGTCGGTCAACTGGAAAAGCAGTTGGTTGGCAAAAAACCAGGTATTGTTGGTACCCGCATCATTGATAGCGGTGAATTGGGCTTGCGGAGGAAGTCCATTAAAAAACTCCGAGAAAACCGACCACTGATCGTCGAGTCTGCGGTAGAACCTAAAATCGCTGGTCAGGTATACGTTTCCACTGGCATCGAAATGCAGATCATCGATGCGATTGGCCATGCTGGGTACCGCGATTTCTGAACGCTTTTCTTTTCGGCAGCCAAAGGACAAACCAACAAGAAACGGAAGAACGATTGCGTAAAGAAAAACTCGAAAAAACACGGTTCGAAAGGGTTAACGCTAGCAAGATAGCCAAAAAGCCGCACAGGTTGCAGTGTCCGATTATTTTATCCGAAAGGCAAAGCGTTGTTCCCCTTCCAGATAACCCTCCAGGTAATCACCAATTTGTACCGGACCCACTCCTGCCGGAGTGCCCGTGTAAATAAGGTCGCCAGTGCGCAGGGTAAAAAACTGACTCAGGTAGGCAATCACCCGGTGAATGGAGAAAAGCATGTCGCGGGTGTTGCCGGTTTGTTTCCGCTCACCATTGATATCGAGGTGAAAATCCCAATGGCCGGAATCGGGAAGGCTTGACAGGGGGACAAATTCGCTGATGGCGGCTGAATTATCGAAGGCTTTGGCTTTCTCCCAGGGTAGTCCCTTTTGCTTGCAGGTGCGTTGCAAATCCCGGGCAGTAAAGTCTATGCCCAATCCAACTTCATCGTAATACTTGTGCGCAAAGCGCTCTTCAATGTTTTTACCCAGGCGCTTGATTTTTACCACTACCTCGGTTTCAAAGTGGATTTCTTTGGAAAAATCGGGGTAGAAAAAAGGTTTGTTGCGGGTCAAAAGCGCAGTGTCTGGTTTTAGGAAAAACACCGGTTCGTTCGGAATGGCATTGTTCAGCTCTTTGGCATGGTCCGCATAATTGCGGCCAATACACATGATTTTCATAAGATTCAGAATCGATTTGAAGCGGCCATACTTTCTTTCACCGCTTTCAATACCCGTTTGGTTTCTGATGGAAAGTCACCTTGCAGCATCCAGCCATAGTAGCCAGGCTCGTTGCGCAACACGTCGGTAACCAAACGCCCACGGTGTTTGCCAAAGTTGAACAGCACCTCTTTCTTATCGTTGTATACAAACCTGCCCGCCAAATCTACATTGTTGTTTCGGCGGCTAAACTCATGGAGGAAATCCATGTCGTTTTCAAGGTTGTCGTAGCGTTCGATTTGTGCCCGCAGCACTTCGAAAGTAGCCCGAATATCCGCTTCAGCAGAGTGGGCATTTTCCAGATTTTCGCCACAGTAAAATTGAAAAGCCGCCGAAAGGGTGCGCTGTTCCATCTTGTGAAAGATGTTTTGTACGTCCACCAATTTGCGCCCCTCGACCTCAAAAGTGATGCCCGCTCTTTCAAATTCTTCTACCAGCAAGGGAATGTCGAATTTGTTGGAGTTGAACCCGGCGAGGTCGCATTCAAACAAAAATTTGAACAAAGAACCGGCAACGTCTTTAAAAGTCGGTTCGTTGGCCACATCAGCATCTGAAATGCCGTGAATTGCCGACGACTCGGCCGGGATGGGCTGCTCAGGATTAATGCGCAGCGTTTTCACTGTTTGGCTTCCGTCGGGCTGTACTTTCAGGATGGCAATTTCTACAATGCGGTCTTTGGCCACTTGGGTTCCGGTAGTTTCCAGATCGATAAAGGCCAGCGGCCGTTGAAGGTTCAATTTCATACTTTGAGAAGTGTCAGTGGGGCAAATGTAATTAAAGGCCGCTTATTTTAGCCCGGAAGCAAGGGGCCAAAAACCAAAGCTCCCCGCCTGCCGAGGCAGACAAGGGAGCTTCACACCACACGAAAATCTTCGGTTGCTAAAACTTCAACACAATATTATAAGCGCTTTCCGGGGCGTTTATATTCAGTTCACAACGGCGGTTTTGAAGACGTCCTTCCGGGTTGTCTTCGCCATTGGGTTTGGTATTAGAGGCCACGGGTTGGGTTTCTCCAAACGATACATAACTAATGCGGCTTTCGCTTAAGCCTTTTGACTTCAAATAGGCCACAGCTGCCAATGCACGGCGTTCTCCCAAACTCATATTGTATTCCTCGGTGCCGATCCAGTCGGTATGGCCCGCCACGCGCAATACCACTTCTTCATTGGCCATGAGGTAATCAAACAGTTTGTCCAATTCTGCTTTGCTGGCATCTTTCAAAAAAGACTTATCGAAATCGAAGAGCAGGTTTTTAAAAACGATGGGACCTTCAGTAACTGCCGGTTGTGGATCGGGTGTTTCTTCCGTGGTAGCTTGGTTTGAAGGAGTGTCCGTAGCTTTTTCTTTGTTTACAGTAGGTTGGGTAGCCTCGGCCAGCGCTTCTTTAGTAGAAGACGACTCTGATTTAGTGATTTTCTTGGGAGCTTCTTCGGCAGGCGTTTCACCTGGTGGTTTTACTTGATCGGCTATTTCGCCCGAAGCCTCCGTGGTAGTGGTGGAAGCTATAACGGCAGCCTGTGCAATTTGATTGTCCAGTTCCGCCAATTGTTGATTCAAATAATTGTCTTCAGGTCGAATCTGAGCAGCGGCAATGTAGTTGGTGCGGGCCTTTTCAAAATCTTTTTCTTTCAGTGCCTCATCTGCTTCGGCAACTAATTGTCGGAATACAATCGCCTCTTGCTCTTTTTGACGTTGATTCTCCAAATCGGCCACCAGCCCGTCGATGGCTACCATGCGATCATTGGGATACTCTACTCCTGGTCTCAACCGAGCGGCAGCTTGATAATTCAACCGTGCCGTAGCGTAGTCTTTGTTGTCAAAAGCCTGATCGCCCAAAGCTAAATAGTTACGGTACTGATTGTTGACCTGCTCGGTTTGCCCTTCTTCGGCCATCTGCACCATCAGCTGATCAATTTCTGTGATCTTTTGCTTGGGATACAACTCATCTTGACGCAGCTCCAATGCCAGGAGATATTCGTTTTTGGCTTTAGGATATTCGGCTTTTATAAAAGCACTGTCGCCAGCCGTAACGTAGTCTGCATAGCGCTGCTCAATGGCCATTTCACGTTCTGCCAACAAGTTATCGATTGATTTAACTTGCATTTTGGCATAATCTCCCTCAGGTTTTAGGGCTCCCGCAGCCTGGTAGTTGAGCCGTGCCTTGGCCAGGTCGTCAGATTCCAAATTGGCATTGGCTTGGTCAATCAATTGCTGATAAGCAATGTCTTTTTCAGAATATTCGGCTAAATCCACCTGTTTGCGTTCTCCAAGGTCCAAAACACTGAGATAAGCCATGTAGTGATAGGTTGCAGTATCACTTTGGGTCACTTGATTTGGCAACCGATCTACATAATCGGAGTAAAGCGAATCCATCAATAGCCGGTCAGCTTTGCCACTTGGTCCGGTAAAGGAAGAACTTTGATAGTTGGACTTGACTACCGATTCGATATCGAAAAAAGCATCGTTGAAACGGGCAATTTGCGAAATGGGTTGGTTCGCCGAATCTCTGATGGTAAGCAGTTGAACTTCTTGATAGAGGTGATAGTACTCACATTGGCGAGGTACTGAAAAGCGCCCTTCGTTGATTAAAGACTCCCCGGAAGTAATTGCTACGTCATACGTTCTGCGGGTAGGAAGCCGCATCAGGTACTTGCCAGTTTGTGGGTCAGAACTGAACGTATAGCTCTGTTGGGTCTCGGTATCGGTTACTTTAATCCGCGCTGCTACCGGTTTTTTATCGTCTCCCGAAACGACCAACCCCCTGATTTCAGCAGTATTTACCGACAGGCATTCTTGAGAAATTCTAAAAATGTCCATATCACCAAATCCTCCGGTACGAGAGGAAGAATAGAAACCGACCGAGCCACGGGCATTGGTGATGTAATAAATTTCATCGCCTGCCGTGTTAATGGGCGAACCCAGGTTCTCCGGTTTGCTCCAGTTGCCATTTTCCCAAACCGATTTGAAAACATCGTAGCCTCCAACAGAATTGTGCCCCTTAGATGAAAAGAACAATGTGCTTCCATCGGGGGAAATGAAAGGAGCATCTTCGTCAAAGGCAGTATTGATGTTGGGACCGAGGTTTTTCAAATCGGACCACTTGCCGTTGGGTAAGCGATTGGTATAGAAAATATCACGGCCCCCCAAACCTTCTTTGCGGTCGCTCACCACAAACATTGAACGGCCATCGTTGGAGATAAAGACGTGGGTTTCTTGAAACTTTTTGGTGTTTATCTCATCTCCCATGTCTACAGGAGGCAGCCAACCTTCTACCCCCAAATCAGAGCGCCAAATGCCATTCTGCCGGTAGATGAAAAGCTTTGTCTCATCTCCGTTATAGTTGATGGCCGCCTCATGAAAAGGAGTATTGATGGTGGAGTTCATCACCTCGTTACTCGGGTCCAGGTTGGAAGCTTTGCTCCATTCTCCCGCTTTAAAAACCGTGAAATAAATGTCTTCGAAAAATTTTTGATCGAAATAGATTTCTCCACCAGTACTTCCCGTTCTGCGAGAGGTAAATAATAAAACCGATTCATCGTCTTTGATAACCGGAGCATAATCAGGAAACTTTGAATTGATCGCAGCCCCTAAATTTTCTACTTGAATTCCAGCTTTAGGATTGTCTGCAAATGCTTTGCCATGGCGACACATGACCAAATAGCGGTTCACATCCTGTAGCAGAATCAATGCATTTCCTCGGTTGCGCGATAAGTAAGACTTGAAACTGTTGTAGGCAACGATAGCACCGTCAAAGTCGCCTTTGTAGTGCTTGGAGCGCCCGATGTAGTAAAGTATTTCAGGAATAGTGTCCTGTTTCGAATTTTTCAATGCCGATTCAAAGTAGGGGAGGGCCTTTTCTTTTTCAATGGGTGAGTTGTAGTAACTCAAACCTGCTCCATAGTTGTAGGCTACACTGTTGGGGTCCTCTTTCAGCAATTGCTGGTAAACTTTTTTCGCCTCCTCAAAGGCTTCTGTTTCCAGCAACTTACGGCCCTTCTTTTCCAGTTTTGCGGCCTCTTTGCTTTGCGCCATCAATCCACTGCTCAAGAGCAAGCTGAAAACCAGCAAAATGCTAGTTCGGCAAACTCTCCAAAAGAGTGTTGTGAAAGAAGGCGGAAGCTTGCTGCTCATGTTGGACGAGTCCGTTACATCCACTAATGGATGCTAACAAAACTATCCATAAGGGCAGCCTGTCTCTTTTAGCCTTTTCGAAATTTTAAACAGGAAACTGTTAATTGACCACTAACGAGCGCGTACTCGAACGTATTGAAATTGCTCGTAAATCGACTTTCTGGCAATAGGATCGTTCCGGTATTCCGGCCCTTGGACCAACGCAAGAACATTGGAAAAAGTCACCTTGGAAGTGTTCACTCCTTTGGCCTTTAAATCAGCGATTAGCCGCTCTCGGGCGCGTTTTGCCCGAATGTCAGACAAGTTTTCGTTGGTTTTGTACGTAGCTGTCGGCACCTTAGAAGCACTGGCTTCGATAGAGACATTGGCCTCACCGTTCACTTCAATCAAAAGGGCCACTCCATCTACAAAATCACGCCATTTTTCCTCTGAAGCATTGACCCGGTTTTTGTTGTAGGTAAAGTAACGTTCGTAGTTTACAGGTGGAGCTTTGGGTGTTTCTTGCGCTTGTGCCACCGTCTGTTTCCCTTTGTCTATCGGATCAACGCCACCATCCGATTTTTGAACCACCATTGCGCTATCCTTACCCGCGCTGGTATCGTTTAGCATCACCAGCTCCTTAGGCGTAGGTTCCCGGAAGGTAAAATCTTCTGCTTCGCCGGTAGTTACCAATGTGCGGGTCACTTCGCCGGTGTTGAAATCTGTTTCTTCGTCTACGTCCACCAAATCTACCCGCAGTCGAGCCAGAGGGGTATCGTCCTCATTAGACAGTTGCAACGATAGCGAATCGTCACCCAACTCGTGGTAGCGGAAGTAGCCTTCGCGGCTTACATATTCAGAGTATACTACTTTTCCTTGTGGGTCTACGTAGTTCATTTTCAAGCCCAGGGGCAATTCGCGGTCTTCATCTTCCAGTTGCAATTGATAGCGGATATTTTCGCTCAAAATATCGTCCATCAACACAATGACCTCCGTTTTGCTGGTATCGCCGAAAGAAACCGGACGTAACAAAATTTCACGCTTGATTTCCCTATACTCTGTTCCGGGAGGCACCGTAATGTCCTCTTCGTAAGATGTGTTCTCGTCAAATTGATAAACGATGTGGTAGTCTTTTCCCGCTGGAATAATGAATACAAAGCTGCCGTTCCGGCGGTTAGGCCGACTTTCTCCTACCAACAAGCCGTTTTTGTTGTCGGTGATGATAATCTTGGTTTCCTCCGGCAGGGTCATTCCTTTAGCAATGAGAATAAATCCTTTGAGCAAGGCAAAGCCTCCAAGATCTACCTCCACATCCTCGCGTGGTTTTTCAATCAGGTAAATGTCAGTTTTTCCAAAACCACCTTCACGGGCCGAAGAATAATAAGCACGCTCTCCGTCGGGGGTAGTGATGTAGAACACATCGTCGTCGGTGGTATTGATGGGATAACCAATGTTGGTGGGTGGCGACCAGGAACTGTCGGTACCCAGCTTAGAATAAAAAATATCGTAACCGCCCATGGTTCGGTGACCATTAGAGCTGAAGTAAAGCGTTTTATCATCCGGGTGGATGAAGGGGCCGTCCTCGTCGAAAGGCGTGTTGATGGTAGGGCCCAGGTTTTGCGCGGCACTCCATTTCCCATCGGGCAAACGGTAGCAGCGGTAAATGTCTTTCCCGCCATAGCCACCTTTACGGGCACTTACAAAGTACAAGCGTTGTCCATCGGCTGAAACTGTTACGTGGGTTTCGTACTCACGGGTGTTGATGTCAGAACCCAACAATTCCGGAGTAGACCAAAGGGTATCTTCCAAAGTACTCTTGTAAAGCTGACCGTTGCCATTTTGGTCTTTGTAAATGAAAATGGTTTGGCCGTCAGGAGAAATGCCAATGGTGGCATCGTGATCGTCTTTGCGGTTTATGTTCAACAACTCTGGATTGGTCCATTCGCCGGAAGCACCGCGATAGGCCACATAAATGTCCTCGTAGTAGAGTTTGTCTTCCACCTCTGTGTACTCGGAGTTGCTGCTGTCGGTGCGCAACCGGCGGGAGGTGAAAAACATAAAATTCTCGTCCAGGGAAATAACCGGGCTATACTCTGGAAACTCAGTGTTGATGTTTTTGCTTACGTTGATGATGTTGACGTCTACTGGTGTGCTCATCAGCTCTTTGGCTACTTGACACATTTGCAACTGACGATCAGCATCTTGTAGCAGAAAGTGTTTTTTACCGGCCTCTTTCTTGAATTTTTCGAAGCTACTGATAGCCTCGTCAATGTAATTGTTGAGGTGGTAGGTGCGGCCCAGGTAATAATAGGTGTCTACCGGAGCTTTTTTCTCTGTGTGGGAAAAGGTATCGTAATTCTTTGCAATGTTGTTACCGGCCTCTTTGAAATAAGGGAGGGCCTCTTTGCGCTCTACGCTAATGTTGAACAAACACAGCCCTACCTTGTAATTGACGTTGGCATTGCTGGGATCGTCTTCGAGCAAATCTTTCCAGATGGGGAGCGCAATGGCATAATAGCGGTCTTCCAACAATATGTTGGCCTGAGCAAAGCGATCTTTAAACGACTCTTTCTCAGTCTCTTCTGTATTTTCCTGCGCAACGGCTGAGAAACCAAGCAACAAAAGGGTAATACAAACCCAGGAGGACACAAAGTGCTTCATAAGGAATGGAATAGGCAGTCTAATGGCGTAGAGTAGCCTTGCCAAAAATATTCGATTAGGTACCCTTACGAGAGTATCCTCAACAAAGTTCCTAACAGTGGGCAGTTAGTGAGAATTAGATGTCCCGATCGATGTTGAACTGTTCCAGGTAATCGGCTACCCGGCGTACGAACATCCCTCCCAAAGCACCATCTACCACGCGGTGATCGTAACTGTGGGACAAGAACATCATGTGGCGAATACCAATGGTATCGCCGTGTGGCGTTTCAATCACAACCGGCTTTTTGCGAATAGCACCAGTAGCCATGATGGCCACTTGTGGCTGGTTGATAATCGGGGTACCCATCACGTTACCGAAGGTCCCCACATTAGTGACAGTGTAGGTGCCGCCTTGAATTTCGTCGGCCGCCAATTTATTGGCCCGAGCCCGATTGGCGAGGTCATTCACCGTTTTGGCAAGACCAACAAGGTTGAGCCGATCGGCATTTTTGATCACCGGCACAATAAGGTTGCCACTCGGAAGCGCAGCCGCCATGCCCACATTGATGGATTTTTTGCGCACAATGTTGTTGCCGTCCACCGAGATGTTGATCATCGGAAAATCTTTGATCGCTTTGACAATAGCTTCTATGAAAAGCGGGGTGAAGGTGATTTTCTCTCCTTCACGTTCTTGAAATTTTTTCTTGACACGGTTTCGCCACAACACCAGGTTGGTCACGTCAGCCTCTACAAAAGAGGTAACGTGTGGAGAAGTCTGCATGCTTTTCACCATGTGATCAGCAATCAACTTGCGCATCCGGTCCATTTCAATAATTTCTACATCACCATTTACTGAAGTGGCGGGAGCAGGAGCAGCAGTTGGAGTTGGAGCAGCTTTCGCGGTTGGAGCAGGAGCTGCCGGTGCGGGTGGCGCTACCGTGGTAGCGGCATGAGCAGCAACGGGTGCACTGCCGTTGGCGGGCCGGTTGGCCACGTAGTTCAACAAATCTTTTTTGGTGAGGCGACCGTTCGCCCCGGATCCAGGTACCCGATCAAGTTCATCGCGGGAGATACCTTCCGTTTTGGCAATGTTGCGCACCAACGGAGAATAAAAGCGGTCTCCTCCGCTGAAATCAGCAGTGGTGACGGTGGTAATGGCTTCTTGAACGCTTTGATTGGCAATTGCCGCTGCTGCTACTTCCTGGGTGGCTTCTAACGCTTCTACTACCGGTGCGGCAGGAGCGGAAACACCGTTAGACGATGGCGCATCAACGTCTGAACTAATGATGGCAATAACTTCACCCACTTGGGCTACTTCGTCTACATCCTTTAAAATTTCGACCAAAGTTCCACTGGCAGGAGAAGGCAACTCGTTGTCCACCTTATCAGTTGCAATTTCTACAATTGATTCTTCAGCTTCTACGGTTTCGCCGACGGATTTCAACCATGAGGTAACGGTACCTTCGGTAACACTTTCCCCCATTTTTGGCATCAAAACTTCAATACGGGCCATCTTGATAAAATTTGTTTTTCCTGGATTGGACCGCAAAAATACTCTAAAACTTTCGTATCTCAATGCAGATAAGCCAGCATCCTGCTCCGCTATTCGGTGCTTGCGCTACTCGTTTATTCCGCTAATTTTGGGGTGCTGTAAGCATGAAACTGATACAGAAATACGGATATCTTTTTCGTCGAATGCGCCTGGTGCATTACCTCCACAATTGGATGAACCGCGATGCATTAGCCTATTTGAAGCCAATGTATCGTAAAGCCGGACTTCAAAAAAGTGTGCTTTCGAGTATTTCGCATAAAGATTTTAAAAAACACGCCCTTCCCGAAACCCTGCCTTGGTTAGACCGTCCCGAGGCCTTGTCGGCCATCAACCAACGGCAGGAGGAATGGGATGCTGAAACCGAAACCCGCTTAAAGCAATGGGTAGAAAAAGGCTACCTCGTATTGGAAAAAGGCGTACCGGAAACATTAGTAGACGGCATCAACCAAGATGTGGAACACATTATTGAGCGTGGTTTGCTCCCATTTCACTTTTCCAATACCCGGGTGATGAATTGCATCTTGCATTCCGAAGCCTTGAAGCAGTTGGTAAAATCGCCAATTCTGGAACGTTGGTTGCCACTATTGTTGGGGCGAAAAGTGAAGCCTTTCCAAACCATGAATTTCTTAGTGGGGAGCAAAGCCCGCGCCCACTCCGATACCATTCACATGACCACCGAACCCCTGGGGTACCTCATTGCCATTTGGGTGGCGCTCGAAGACATCCATCCCGACAGTGGTCCGGTGTTTTATTATCCAGGAAGCCACAAGTTGCCCTACGTCTTATCCAAAGGATTTGATACCGGTAACACTTCGCTCACCGTAGGCAAGCATTACTATGAAAACTACCTGGACCACATTGAAGAAATGATGGAAAAAGAAGGGTATGAAAAAGAAGTATTGATAGCCAAGAAAGGCGATATCTTAATTTGGCACGGCAACCTTATCCACGGTGGAACGCCGGTCATCAACCCGGAACTGTCCAGAAAAAGCCTCGTGATCCACTATTTTGCTGAAGATGTGATTTGTTACCACGAATTGACCCAGCGCCCGGCCATTCCCGTGATTTAGGAGTTTCAATTGGCCAAATGTGGGTGGTCGGTAATGATACCGTCTACGCCTCTTTTCAACAGTTTTTGCATTCGTTTTGGACGGTTCACCGTCCAAACGTTCAGGGGTTTGTTCAACTGGTGAAACTCACGAACGATCCTTCGACTGGCAAACTGATGGTTGATGCTGAACTCCTTGACCCAATGGTAGCGCTTCAGACTCCCAATGCGCCACCGGGTATCGCGGTACGCCGGCAGATAGGGCAACTTAAACTCCAACAATTTGTGATAGTTCAAAGCTGGTGCCAATTCGTGCAGGCGAAAGAGCACCCGATCATCAAAAGATTGCAAAATTACCCAGGAGGTCGCCTTGTGACGCAGAATCAGGTCGATGATCCGCGCTTCAATACCGGGATAGCTTGCGGATCCCGCTTTCACCTCAATCACTAATTGTGCTTTACCGCCCACCAAAGCCAACACTTCGTCGAGGGTGGGAATGCGCTCGGCTGGAAAGGTGGTCTCCTTGCCTACTTTCAGTTGTTTGAGCTCAGAAAGGTTGAAATGAGTGAGTGTACCACGCCCGGTAGTGGTGCGGTTCAATGTACGATCGTGCAGAACAATGACCTCGCCATCTTTTGATTGGCGCACATCAATCTCTATCCGATCGGCATTGGTAGCCAATCCTTTGCGCACAGCGGAAAGGGTGTTTTCTGGGGCCAGTCCAGCGGCTCCCCGGTGGCTCGTGAGCTTGTAGAAGCGCTGACCTTGCCGCCCTTTCATGGAAGCTTAGAAATATACTTTAAGCCTATTGGTCTGTAAACAGCACGTTATTGAACGTACCGTTGGTGATCGAAACCGTATCGATGGGTACCGAAAGGCTAAAGGCATCAAAAGAGAACGTACCCGACAAGCGGTTGTTGGAAGTGCTCAAGCTGGTAATTTCAAAATTACCGGATACAGGCACGTATTGAGTAGTGTCATTATTGGTTACGATGCGCACCAATGCACCACCACTGGGGCTGGCGATGGTGAAATCGTAATTGCCTTGGGTAGTACCGTTGGCAGTAAGAATAATGGTTCTGGTTTGGTCGGTAGTAACACCGGTGATTACAGTAGCTCCATTGGAACGTACTGCTCCGGGGGCATCTGCCGACCATGCGGTCCCATCAATGTCGGCATCCATAGAGCCAATCAATTGTTCGGTTACTTGTTCGATTGGATCATCATCGTCACCGCATGCAGCAAACATTACCAAACATGCAACCAAAGTAATTCCAGAGATTAGAAAGCGTTTCATATTGTATTGATGGTTTTATTTCAGCGCTAAGAGGGCAAAGGTAACGAATTTGAGCAGTAGCCGAATATCAACGTAAAACCCTGAATTCTACCCGTCGGTTTTCAGCGTGTTCTGCTTCCGAACAATCTGTGCCGTTGCCACAGCGGTTGACCAATTGTGTTTCGCCAAAACCCTGATAAGTGATCCGGCCAGCGGCAACGCCTTTGCCGACAATGTATTGCCGTGCGGCTTTGGCCCGTTGTTGTGACAATTGCAAGTTGTAATCGTCATTGCCGCGGCTATCGGTGTGCGCACTCAATTCGATTTTTAACTTGGGATTCATACGCAGCACTTCGACCACCTTGTCCAACATCAGCCGGGTGTCTTCTTGTAATTGAGAGTCGTTGAGTGGGAAAAAGATTTTTTCCCGGATCACAACCTGCTTGCCGTTGGCTTGTAAGCCATCCGATTGAGCGAGGTCAAGCCACGGGTCTTCCACATAATAGTCGCTCAACTGGTGTTGATCTCCGGGTAAAAAAGTGTAGTTAAAATCCTTGTTCGGCTCCACTTTTATCCTTCGAATGGTATTGCCATCCACATCGGCCACGATTAGTGTACGCACTTTCAAAAGGCGCAGGTCATTTTCATCAATGTTCACAGAGTAATTCCTACCCGGAAACAGGTCCACAAATTTAAACCTGCCCTTTCCGTCAGTGGTGGTGGAGAAGCGGTTGCCTTTCCCATCGGTAAGTTGTAGTGGCAAGTTGGACATCGCTTCGGTAGCTCCATTGCCGGAGCGGAGTTGTCCCTGAATATCCATGCGTACCTCCGAGCGATCTACCATGAGCAACCGCACCAAGTTGGTGTTGCCCTCTTGCAATTGAAATTTAAGGGTGCCGGTAGTGCCAGCCGTCATCCGTTTGACCGGTCGGTAGTGATGGTCGGCGAGAATCACCGGTTGGTCCAACTCAGAATCTTCCAACTGAAGCCGAACCAAATAATTGTTGTCAGCAGGTAATTTGGAGAATACAAAAGAGCCAAAAGCATTGGTGGTAACGGTTTCGATCACCTTACCGTTTTCATCTACTAATTCTATTTTGCGAAAGGCAAGGGGCTTCGATTCCTTACCACCCAAAATCAGCGCACCCGATATGATCTCTGTATCGTCTTCCAAGTGCAAGGTACCCATAGATACTTGTTCCGGTGGCAGCAATTCAAATTGAAACCCATCGGCACTCGGGGTAATTTCTTTGATGACCTCCCCTTGCTCGTTCACAATTATGAGTTTGCCCAAACGTGCCAACTCTGGTCCTGAACTGAGGGCAATTTTCTGATTGATCACCAGATTGACGAAAGAAAAGATGCCGTTTTCATCGGTAGAAGCATAAAGTTGATTTCCAGCTGCGTCTACCAAAGTGAGGTTGGCTTTCTGAACCGGAGCTTTAGATGCTGCTACCAATAATTTGCCTTTCAGGTCCAAGGCCACTTCTGTTTCGGACAGCCGCAAGAGGTTGACTTCGTTTTCTGAACCTTTGAACGTTGCCTCAATGGTACCGGGAGCCATACTGCGGTAGCGCTGAATCCGGGTTCCGTGGCGGTTGGTCAATACATAATCGGTATCGGGAGGAATGGATCCGTCCTCAGCCTCCACTTGCACCATAAAGGCTTGATCAGCCGGGAGTTTAGCAAAAGTAAAGGCCCCTTTTTCGTTGGTAATGGTGGTCTCCAGCACATTTCCAGCTTCGTTTAAAAGGCGCACTACTTTGAATTGAAGGGGGGCTCCGGTTTGCGCTTGCTGAAAAATACCGGATATAGGTGTCAACTCGGAACCGGAAAAGTCGGTTGCTTTTTGCCGGGCAACAATAGCTTCTGAGGTCTGAAAAGCTGTTTCCGTAGGGTCGATGAAAAGACCTTTTTGGAAATTTTCCTGGTATACCTCATCGTCCATAAAGCCTTTTTCTTCCGAATTGTAGATGAGGCGTGCGAAGGGTTGTTGAAATTTTTTGATGTTCAGATAGCCGATGTCAGGTTGAAACATGGCCACTTCGCTGATGTTGTAAACCGGCTCGATGCTCCAATCGGCGGAGGGAACCTGAGCCGTTAGCACTTCAAGAATAAGGTCGACATAGCCGGGCTTGGAAAAGAACACTTTGTGGTCGGCATCAAACTTCAAGCGAAACTCGAACCGGCCTTTGTTATCGGTGATTTGCTGTTCGATTTCCTGGCCAGCTTTTTCCACCTTAATGGTCACTCCTGATAGTTTGGAGCCCTCATCTACTACTTTTCCTTTGAGGGTAAGGAAACCCTTAGAGGTAGTTTGTGCGTCTGTTTCTGTGAAAGAAAAGATCAAAAACAAGCCAAATACCGCTACCAGTGGTAGTTTGTGAGCAAAATGTAGTAAGGCGCGAGACACTGGGAAAGAGTTGAATGAATGCATTCGGATGAGCCTGGTATATTCAAAACTATCAAATTTCCATTACGCGTACTTTCCCTTAGCGTTTCAATCTTTATGTAACTATTTCACAAAAAACAATTCTTACTTCTGGCACAACCTTGTAATTCCCACAATTGACACATTGGTAATTTCGAGTAGTACAGATTAGGTTAACATGGTCATTTTTAATATTTTCAAGCCATCCAATTCAGGCTTACGATCATCAGTCGGGTGATGTTCAACTCGCTTCGTCATATCATTTTGGCAGGACTTTGCTGTTTTGCGCTCTTGCTAATCCTTCCCAGCGAAAGTTTAGCTCAAGAGCGTAAGAAAAAAGAAAAAACCGAGCAAGAACTCTTAGAGGAGGAAATTGAGGCCGAAATTAGGGCAGAGCTAGAAGCGGCTGAAGCCGAAGAAAAAGCCGAAAAACAGCGCGAAAAAGAGGAGAAAGCACAGCAAAAGGCGGCAGAGGAAGAACGCAAACGAAAAGAACGAGAAGAAGCGGCTGAACTCGCAGCAGCTAAGAAAGCAGAAGCCGAAAAGGCAGCCAAAGAAGCTGCGGCCAACGAACGGTACAACAAACTGGTAGCGGCCGGCGATAAATTTTTAAGTGACAACAATTTTGCCAAGGCAGCGGAGGCGTATAAAGAAGCACAAAAGGTAAAACCAACCGAAAGCTATCCTACGAGCCAAATTGGAGTGGTAGACCAAAAACGCAAAGCCGCTGAGGAGGAGGCACGCAAGAAAGCGGAGGCAGCTGCCATTGAGAAAAAGTATCAGGAACAAATACTTCTTGGCGACAAGGCCCTGACCGCCGGCAAATGGGACGATGCACGCAATGCATACAACGGAGCACTGAAAGTAAAATCGGGGGCGAAATACCCAACCGAAAAAATTGCGGAAGCCAACCGAAAGGAGAAACAGCAGGAAGAAGCCCGAAAAGCTGCCGAAGAAAAAGCCGCTAAGGACAAAAAATACCAGGACCTGATCGCCAAAGCCGATGGGGAATTGAAAGGCAAGCAATACGATGCGGCCATTGCTACTTACCGGGAGGCCTTGGTGGTAAAACCCAACGAAGCCTACCCCAAATCCAAAATTAGTGAGGCCGATCAGGCCAAGGCTGCTGAAGAAGCAGCACGCAAAGCTGCAGAGGCAGCTGCGGCCAAAGACAAAGAATACAACGACCTGATTGCCAAGGCAGACCAGTTGCTGGCTGGGAAATCGTTTGATGATGCGCGAAAGGCTTATCAGGATGCTTTGAAGGTAAAGCCCGAAGAAGCTTATCCCACGAAAAAAATTGCGGAAGCAGAGAAATTAAAGGCTGAAGCGGAATCGGCCAAACTGGACGCAGACTACCAGACCAAGGTAGACCGCGGGGATCAGTTGTTGAACGAAAAGAAGTGGGAAGAAGCCCGGTTGGCTTATCAGGATGCCCTCAAGGTGAAGCCAAATGAAAGTTATCCCACCAAGCAAATTGAAACCGTTGATCGGTTGAAAGCCGAAGAAATAGCTGCTAAAAAAGCGGCTGAGGAAGAAGCTGCGCGTTTGGCTGCTGAAGAGGAAGCCCGAAAAAAGGCCGAGGCCGAACAAGCGGCTGAAGACAAAAAATACAACGATCTGATCGCCAAAGCCGATCAATACTTTGATACCGGGAACTATGCTGAAGCCAAGTTGACTTATTCCGAAGCCGGCACGGTGAAACCGGAGGAGAAATACCCTTCCACCCGAATTAAAGAAGCTGAAAAAGCCATTGCCGATGCTGAAACAGCCCGATTGGCAGAAGAAGAAGCGGCACGCATCAAAGCTGAGGAGGAGGCTGCTGCTAAAAAAGCTGCGGAAGAAAAGGCCGCCATAGACAAGCAGTACAACGACTTGATTGCTTCGGCAGACAAATATTTTGGTGAAAAAAACTACAACGAAGCCCGATTGACTTACAAAGAAGCCGCTGCCGTAAAATCGGATGAAAGTTATCCTGGTGAGCAATTAAAAGCCATTGACCGCCTTGAAAAAGAAGCCGCGGAGGCCGAAGAAGCTGCACGTAAAGCTGCCGAAGAGGAGGCCAAACGCAAGGCCGAAGAAGAAGCCGCAGCCCGCAAAGCGGAAGAGGAAGCGGCCAAGCTAAAAGCCAAAGAGGAAGAAGCGGCAGCCAAGCGCAAGGAAGAAGAGGAAGCAGCAGCCCGCAAAGCTGCCGAAGAAGCAGCGCAACGCAAAGCCGAGGAAGCGGAAGCAGCTCGTAAAGCCGAGGAAGAAACGGCCAGGCAGAAAGCCAAAGAAGAGGAGGCGGCTCGCAAAGCGGCTGAAGAAGCAGCGCAACGCAAAGCCGAGGAAGCGGAAGCAGCCCGGAAAGCTGAAGAAGAGGCGGCCATGCAGAAAGCCAAAGAAGAGGAAGCCGCTCGTAAAGCGGCCGAGGAACAAGCCCGCAAAGAAGCCGAAAAGGCCGAAAAGGCAGCTGCTGAGGCCGCCAAACGTGAAGCTGAAGAAGCTGAAGCCGCTAAGAAAGCCGCTGAAGAACAAGCCCAACGCGAAGCCGAAGAAGCCGAAAAGGCTCGATTATCTGCTGAAAAAGCGGCCAAGGAAGCCGAAGCTAAGAAAGCAGCCGAGGCCGAAGCGGCTAAAAAAGCTGCGGAGAAGGCGGCAAAAGAAGCGGCAGACCAAAAAGCCAAAGAAGAAGCTGCAGCCAAAAAAGCCGCCGAGGAAGCGGCAAAGCAAAAAGCTGCAGAAGAGGAAGCAGCACGAAAAGCAGCAGAGCTCGAAGCTAAAAAACAGGCCAAAGAAGCCGAAAAAGCACAGATCGCAGCCGAAAAAGCCGCCCGAGAAGAATACGAAGTGCTCATTGTCGCTGCGGATGAGTTGCACCTCGCCAAAAGTTATACCGAAGCCAAAACCAAGTATCAATTGGCGTCCCGCTTGCAGCCTACTGAAGAATACCCCAAGGGTAAGATTGCCGAAATCGACGAGTTGCTCAAACGACAAGCGGAGAAAGCCAGAAAAGCTGCCGAGGTGGCTGAAAAAGCGGAAGCAGCAAAACAAGCTGCCAAAGCGGAAGCCGAACGCAAAGCTGCTCAGGCCGCTCAACGCCAACAGGAATTGGCCGAACAACGCCAAAAATTAGAAGAAGCCAAGCGCAAAGCGGCCGCTAAAGCTCCACGACCCGCCGGCGGTGGAGGTGGTTTTCAAACCTTTAGTCTCGAAGACGATGGAGTGCTGCGGGAGCGAAAAGACAAGTTGAAGTTCTATGAGGACCTGGCCCGGAGGTATCCTGAAGGCGTCACCGAAGAGGTAGTTCAGGACGATGAAAAGAAAAAAGTGATCCGCCGGATAGTGGTCAAAGAAGGCCGAGGCAACGAATACACCAAGGTCATCCACCATTGGGGAGGTGTCTTCTACTTCAGAAATGGGGTAAACATCTCTCCCTACACCTTCGAAAACGAAACCCGAACCTGATAAATAGGTTTAGTGAGCGTTTTCACTTCCCTCTAAAGCAGTTGCTTTTTCGTTGTAATAAACGGCTTGTTCCTGATTGCCCTGCCTTTCATTGGCAAAAGCGGCTATGTGGAAAGCATCCGTGTAAACGGAATCCAACTTAAGGGCCATTTCTGCATCGGTAAGCATTTCCTGAAACTTGCCCAGTTCTCCGAAAGCAATGGCTCGCTTCACATAAAATTCTGGAGTGGAGGAATTGACCCGAATGGCCCTGCTGTGGAGTTTGATGGCTTTTCCGTACTCCTTCATTTCAAACAAGATCATGCCTTTCACATACCAGGCGTGTCCAACTTTTTCCCGGCCCATGCGCAAGGCATGATTGATGTCTTTTAGCGCAGCCTTGAGGTTTCCAAGGTACATTTGGCACTCCGCCTTTAGCTCCACAGCTTCCACATGGTAGGGGAAAAGGCTCACCTCCTGATCGAAAAAAGGAATCGCTTTTTCGTATTCCTCCATCTCATAGTAGGCCCGTCCGATTTGATAGTGTACCCGTTGGAAGATACTATCCAGCTCCAGGGCCTTGTTCAAGTGAATCAAGGCTGCCTCCGGCTCTCCGGCGTTGATCAGGGAATCGCCATGGTTGTAGGATTTACCCGCCAATTTTCTATAGTCTATCTTCTTGTCGTCTCCAGGCTTAGAACAGGCTCCTAAAAAGGCGACTAAAAAGACCAGCACAAGGCTGAATAACCGAATCAATTTGCTCATCTGCACGCATTCAAAAACGGTGCAAAATTAGGTAAAGTGTTCGAAATCCGGATTCTTAAGTTTCGGTAAGCCTCGAATGGTTGTCAAGACCGGCCAAGGTGGGCAAAGCCCCTGAAAATTATTTCCAGGTCGTTGAGCAGGCGGTATTCCATGGCATAGAGCCGGTTGAGCTTTTCCGCTACTTCGTCGGGAGAGGTGCGCGACATGCGGTCCAAGGGAGTAAGTACCCCAGGTCGAATTTTAGGAAGTTCGGCCAAAGCGCCCGGATAGTTGAAATAACCCACCCAGGAAAAATGGCCGGAAAGTACCTGAAAGATGTTGCGCAAAAAGCCCACCGGTTTTCGGACCAAAAAAGCTCCCAAAGGCCAGGAAAGTAGGAATAGTAGCGATAACACCACATCCAGCAGCCGCTTTTTTCGGCGGGCATTCTCCCGATCGATGGATTGAGCATCCATCACGTATAATTCGCCAGAAGTGTTCAGAGAATTACTGCCAATGATGTACTCTGCTTCATCCGGGGCAATTTTGAATTCAAGGTCTTCGCCCTCCAAGCGCACCATTTGGGCAATGATTTCTTTGTGTGGCAAGTCCCGTGTGCTGAATATCACTTCATCAATACGAAACACCCGCACCAATTCAGGCAATTGCGACAAGGTGCCTACAAAATCGGGGTGATCGGCCTCGGTTTGGTTGTGAGGGTTTACCGGAGCAATAAAGTCGGTTTGCAGCACTGTTTTGTGCAGCAGGCCCTGAATTCTATTCCTTTCGTCGGCTCCGCCAACAATGGCCACGCGTTTTTTCAACTGTTCGCCCACTTCAAAATCGCCTACCGGTATCAGGTGAAACACCCACCTGTAGAGCAGAGTGGTGAACAAACCCCAAACCGTACCGAGCAAGATCAAGGCACGGGAAAACCGCATGCTCTCGGGCAGCAGGGCATAGGCAATGAGGATGATGGCAGTACCGGTCATGACTCCGCTGGCCACCTTGTGCAGCCGAATGGGTTTTTCATAGCCGCCAACGCCGAAAATAGCAAACAACCATACCAGGGCATAAAACGGAAAAGCAAAGGCAATCAGGTCTTCCTCGTATTTGATGCCGGTTGCATTTTGATAATAGGCTTTGAGTAAAAACAAACCCACCAAAAAGGTGGCTGCATCCAGCACGGGCAATACACTGCGGTATATCAGGCGACTAAACACCGCCAGGCCCGCTCGGAGCCATATGGCCACGTTGATGAGGAAAGAAAAGATCCAGGCCGATTGCTTGGCAAAATGCTTCTTCGCAAAAATCACCATGGCCTTGTAGAACACAAAAACATAGTTGACGCTGCTCTTTTTAGTGCTCTCCCCTTTGTAGTGAATAATCGATGTGTTGGGGAAATAATAATTTTTGTACCCTCCCAGAATGATGCGGTAACTCAGGTCGATGTCTTCGCCATACATAAAGAAGGCTTCGTCCAGCAGTCCTACTTTGTCGAGAGCGGCTTTCCGCATCAGCATAAAAGCGCCCGAAAGCACTTCAATCTCATGTGTTTCTTCCCGGTTGAGATAGCCCAGGTGATAGCGGCCAAATTTTCGCGATTGGGGAAACAAACTGGACAGGCCAAAAATTTTGTAAAAGGCTACTGCTGGGGTGGGCAAGCCGCGTTTGGACTCGGGCAGAAAACGGCCCTTACCATCTACCATGTGGACGCCCAGACCACCGGAATCTGGGTGTTGGTCCATAAAATCGACCACCTGTTGAAACGTATCTTCTCCCACCAGGGTATCCGGGTTGAGCAGCAATACGTATTCTCCCTTGGCTTCTCGCATGGCTTGGTTGTTGGCCCTGGAGAAGCCCACATTGTCCTGATTGGCCACGAGCCGAACCTCAGGGTACTTCTCCCTGACCATCTCAATCGAGCCATCGGTAGAGCAGTTGTCTACCACCACCACCTCGGTCGCTACTTTTTGGGCAGCCACCTGAACCGATCGTAGACAGTGGTCTAGAAAATAACGGACGTTGTAGTTTACAATGACAACGGTGAGTTTCACACGCGCGAGATCAATGAAAGCTGGCTAAGATACCATTTTAGCCTTAGCGGGAAAGGGTTGCTTCATAAGGAGTGCGGTGGAGAATGGACCGGCCAAGAGTAACTTCGTCGGTATATTCCAACTCATCGCCAATGGCTACTCCACGCGCAATGGTGGTGATGTTTACCTCAAAAGGAGCCAGTTTTTTGTAGAGGTAGAAATTCGTCGTATCGCCTTCCATGGTCGTGCTTAAGGCAAGTATCACTTCCTTAATTTCTCCTTCTGCCACCCGATTCACCAGAGATTCTATTTGTAGGTCGTTGGGGCCTACCCCGTCCATTGGAGAAATCACACCGCCCAAAACATGGTAAAAACCTTTGAATTGCTGGGTGTTTTCCACCGCAATGATGTCGCGCATATCTTCCACCACGCACAGCAGTGCCACTTCCCTTTTGGGGTTGCGGCAAATGCTACACAACTCGGTTTCACAGAGGTTGTGGCACCGGGAGCAAAATTGGACCTCGTTGCGCATCCGAATAAAGGCATTTCCAAAAGCACTTACTTCTTCGGGCGATTGTTTCAACAAATGCAGGGCAAGCCGCAGGGCGGTCTTCCGTCCGATTCCGGGAAGCGAAGCAAATTGTTCTACCGCCTGGTCCAACAAAGAAGAAGGGAGATCCATACCTCAAAAATAAGACATCACCACTTGTTCCGAAGAAACTGGTGAAAACTTTCGAAAACCGATCAACTGTCCACAAGGGGAATTGACGTTCTTTGTGCCCCATGGAGCCAACAACCGTTATTCTATTCATTGCCGCCTATTTTCTGATGTTGGTTGGTGTCGCATGGCTCACCACCCGAAAAGGCGACAATCAGGAATTTTTTCTGGGCAACCGGCGGTCCCCTTGGTACGTGGTGGCCTTTGGCATGATTGGAACCTCGCTCTCGGGAGTTACGTTCATCTCGGTGCCGGGCTGGGTAGAAGCCCGCGAATTTGCCTACATGCAAATGGTCTTTGGGTATGTGCCCGGCTACTTGCTCATCGCCACGGTGTTGTTGCCGCTGTATTACCGTTTGCGGCTCACCTCCATCTACACCTACCTCGAACAACGTTTTGGTCCGGTAGCCTACCGCACCGGGGCCTTCTACTTTTTACTTTCCCGAACCATAGGAGCCTCTTACCGCCTCTACCTGGTGGCCTTGGTGCTGCAATTGGCCGTATTGCAAAAACTCGGCGTAGTAGCGTGGTTCGATTTCCTAGGGGAAGGGGCCGATGATGCCGTTTTCGGACTCACCGTAGTGATCACGGTACTATTGATTTGGCTCTATACTTTCCGTGGAGGGATCAAAACCATCATTTGGACCGATACCCTGCAAACCCTTTTTATGTTGCTGGCCGTAGGGGTCACCGTTTGGGCCATCGCTACCCGCCTCGACTTGGGCCCCACCGAAGTATGGGCCACGGTTCAAAACAGTGAATATTCCCGCATCTTCTTTTTCGATGACTTCAAATCCGGTAACCACTTTATCAAGCAATTCCTCAGCGGTGCTTTCATCGCCATTGCTATGACAGGACTGGATCAGGACATGATGCAAAAAAACCTCAGCTGCCGCAACTTGCGCGATGCGCAGAAAAATGTGGTGAGCTTGAGTTTGGTCTTGGTGGTAGTCAACCTGGTGTTTCTCAGCCTTGGGGCATTGCTTTTTACATTTGCCAGGGAGCAAGGTATTGCCCTGCCCGATGCCAGCGATGAGCTCTATCCTATGTTGGCCCTCGACGGCCATTTGGGTACTGCTGCCGCAGTATTGTTTGTGCTGGGTTTGGTGGCCGCAGCTTATTCCAGTGCAGATTCGGCCCTCACAGCGCTCACCACCTCCTTTTGTGTCGACTTTTTAGGCATCGAAAAACGAGAACCTGCTGTGCAGGTAAACCTGCGTAAAAAAGTACACATTGGGTTTTCTATCGCCTTGGTGGTGCTCATCTTGCTGTTTCGCCTCATCAACGATGGCAGCGTTATTCAACAACTGTTTACCATTGCAGGCTATACCTATGGCCCCTTGTTGGGATTGTATGCCTTTGGCATGTTTACCCAACGCAAAGTAGTAGACGGTTACGTATGGGCGGTCTGTATTGCAGCTCCGCTGATCTGCTTTTTCCTCAAGAGTTGGCTGGCCCAAAGTCTGGGTTATCAGATGAGTTTCGAATTGCTCATCGTCAACGGCTTGTTCACTTTTTTCGGCCTCTGGCTGATCCGTCCCGGAAAAGATTCGAGGTTAGAAGAGATCTTGGATTAACGACTAAACATCTGAAGAAAGATGTCCAAATCACCCGTGCGGTTGTTTTCCTTGTTGTACCAATAGGTCACGATGCGTTCTACCAGCAAGGTGTTGTTGAACTGCCACCGGTAATGGAAACCGTTGGGAGTAACATCACGCACATACCTACTCAGGTCTAACGAATACGTTTTGAAAGAGTAGTCGTCTACCGTAATGGTCCAGGGGAGGTGCCAGGCAGTGGGCCTCAAAAACATCAGACTTTGTACTTCAAGGGTCATGCCGTCCTCGTTTTCGAGGGTCATGGTCATGCTGCGGTTGTTGGTAAACAGACGAAAACCGGTGGCATCTAAAGCAGGCTTCAGTGTGCCGGCACTCACCGTATCCAGCCGCTTAACAGCTTCGCGCTTAAACTCGAGTTCCTTCCGCTTTTCCTCATCCTTCTTTGCTTTTTTGCGCGCTTTTTTGGTATCCTCCTTTTCTAGATACCGATCGATGTCAAATTGCAAAATCACAAACTCGTTGATTTGCGGCATCGATTCGGGATTCGCATTTACTCCTTCCAATACTTTGGTGAGTTTGTCCGGATCTTGTGGAGGCATCCAAAGTTCAATTTCCTTATCAGAATCCAGCGCCAGGGAAGAACCATTGGTAAAGGTTTTCAGGGTTAGCTGCTGGTCTACATCCAATTCATACACCATGAGCATTTCATTGGTAGAATTGAAATTCCCGGAAACGGATTTGATGCTCATTTTCACCACTGGAGATTCGAAAAAGGTACTCAATGGATTTTTCATTTCGTACTCCTCATACTTCATAGTAGTAAGGTCTACCATGTAGTTTTTGCCTTCACCGTCTCCCGCAATGGAGTGCTCTTTGTCCAATACTTTGAGGTTAGCTGCTTCCATATCCAGCGTAATGGCGCGAAACCAGGTTTTGCCACTATCGGTTGATTGATACAAGTCCCGTTCGGTGAGTCCCCAATACATGCTGCTATCTTTCACACTGCGAATCACCTCTGGTTCGGCAATGGGGTAGAGGTCGGTATGTAGCGGGTAGGTATTCCAATGCAAGTCGTCAATCACATGCAAGTTGCGTTGCTTGTCCAGCACCAACAGTTGATAGTTGAGGGCATAAATATCTTCTCGTGTGGATTCAATGCGTTGGGTAGGGTGAATTTTCCGCAAGCGCATAGCATCCTCAATCAAGTAGACATAACCTGAATCGTCTACTCCATACAAGCGGTTGTTGATGGCATCCAGAGAATATTGTTTGATTACCTGACTGGTCGTATCCCATTGGATAGCATTGTCTTTGGTGAAATAAAGGCGGTTGTTTTGCTGAACCACCCAATAGTCGTTGAAGTGAAGAATGTTGGTAATGGACTTGTTGAACCGGGATTCGGGTACCAAACCTTGGTCGAGCGGTGTTTCAATGGTAGTCCAGGACTCAAAATTGTCGGAAGTTTGGCGCAGTATGTTGTTAGAACCCGAGGCCAATCCCTCCTTATCATTCAGCATGTAGGCCCGTAGAAGTCGTTCGCTGGACCCCACCGTCTTTTTAAGTGGTTTCCATTGCTCCCCATAATTTTCGGTGTAATAAATCTTGCTGGAAGAGCCAGTAAGCCATGCCTTACCCTCCTTGCCCATATGCGCATTGTACACCCAGGTCGGTTCTCCAAATTGAACGGGTTCCCAACTTTCACCACCATCAGTAGTGCGGTACACAATGTTTTTATCGCCATCTTCCTCCAGCGCAAGGTTACCGTAAGCCAAACCGATGGTTTCGTTGAACCAGACAATTCGCTTAATCGGATCGCCGGTTCGCAGGCTATCGCTTTGCTTATCAGCCAGCAACCAAGGATACCACAAAGAATCAGGGGCAGCCGCCCGGTAGGCAAATCCCTCGTTGGTAGTTAACCAAATAGACCCATCGGGGTGAGGGGAAATGCGGTCGAGGTTGCCTTCCACTTCCAAATTGGCGTTGTAGTTCCTGCTTTGGCCCACCAACAAAAGGGGACCCCCAGCAAAAAAAAGTAAGGTAAAAAAGGAAGTTCGAAGAAAAGAAGGGGCGCTTACGATTCGATCAATTCTATAATTGCTTCGGAACACTGGTCGAGGTCTTTAAGATTCGTAAAAACATTTGGAGTTACGCGGATTCCTTTTAATTCGGCCCAGTTTACGATGGAAGCCAATACATTGTATTTCAACAAAAGATCGCGCACCATCATATCAATGTCCTTGTTGGTGGTACCATCGATATCAAAAGAAACCAAACAGGTAGAAAACTGAGGGTCTTCCGGGGTGAGCATTTTGATTCTTGGATGGCTGGATATCTTTTTAGCAAAGTACTTTTTGAGGTAGCGAAGGCGCGCCTCCTTGCGGTCGATGCCAATCATTTCATGAAAAGTGATGGCTTCGCCGATCGCCATCTCGTTAGGCAGGTCGTGGGTGCCTTGCCCTTCAAACTTATAAATGGAATCCGAATAAGGGTCGGCCGTTGCATACAATGGCCAAAGTTGCGAAATGAGCGATTTTCTGACGTAAAGTAAACCCGTGCCCAAAGGTGCACTCAACCATTTGTGTAAACTGGTGCCAAAGTAGTCGCAATCCAGGTCATCAATCCTAAAATTGATTTGTGCAAAGCTGTGGGCACCGTCTACCACCGTTTGAATGTTTCGTTCTTTGGCCAGCCGGCAAAGATCTTTCACCGGCAACATTTGGCCAGTCCAGTTATTGACATGCGTCAGATGAACCACCTTCGTTTTTCGGGTAAAAGCGTTTTTGTAAATCTCTATCAGTTGCTGACCATCATCGGAAGGCATCGGCAGGTCTACCCATACCAAAGTGATGTTATCGCGCTTTTCCCGTTGTTTCCAGGCATGCACCATGTTGGGGTAATCTTGTCGGGCCAATACTACCTCGTCACCAGCCTGAAGGTTCAACCCCATGATTACCGTAGTAAGAGCCTCCGTAGTATTTCGCTTGATGGACAGCTCTTCAACTTGGCAACCCGCGAGCGCAGCTAATTTTCTGCGCAGTGGGGGAACCTCTTTTTTCAAGTGACGGTTCATGTAGAGGCTGGGTCCCAGGTTGGCCAATTGATGGTAACGAAACAAAGCATCCTGAACCACCTTAGGGTGTGGGCTCACCCCACCACTGTTGAGGTAAATTACTCCCCGGGAAATAGGGTAGGCCAAGCGGATTTGATTCCAAAGGTCTTCGTTATAGCTGCCCTGCTCGGGAGTCAATTGTTGCAATGCATGAGAAGCATCGGCTACCCCAGCGCCATTGGCTTTGAAATGTCCCAAGATGGAAAAGCCAGCAGTGGCTATGGCCATGCGTTTTAAAAAATTACGGCGAGCTTGCATGAATGGGGCTTATCCCGCACAAATTACAGATAATCTGGCGATTTGCCCCGGATGTCGGGTCAAAAGCGAAAATCAAGTACCGGACTACGGTCGGATTTCGTAATAGACCCGAACTTCAGTGGCTGCATTGAGGGGGTTGGTCAACACAAAGGGGTTGTCCACCTTAGGCTTAGGAATCACCTTCCACGACCCCATTAAGTCCGAAATTCCTACTGTATTGATGTCGTGAAGTTGAAAGAACCAAAAGCTGTCTGCAAGTTGAATGTTTTGACTGGAAAAATCCCATGCTACCGGGAAAGAAGCACTGTCTACATCAGCAACCGTGTCGGCAGAAGCGAACACATTGGGTGGAAGCGAATCGGGACCAAAGTAGAAAGCAAGGTCAGGGCCAGAAGTATCAGGATCCCAAAAGCCACCGTTTTCATTGGTTAAGCTCACATTGACAACCTCAATCCTGGTCAAGTACTTTTCCCCGATTAAAATGGTCTGCGAAACCTCGTCCGATTTGTTGCCATTTTCTGAAAAAGCCCTCAGGGTAACAGTATAGGTCCCTTTGCGGGCATAGTCGTGAATAGGGGTAGGTTGCTCCGAAGTGCCTCCGTCTCCAAAGTCCCAGCGGTAAGAAACTCCATCTTGTGTACAGTTTCGAAAGCCAATGGTTTTTCCAACGATGGAACTACTAAAAGTGGGTTCGAAACATGCTTCAGGAGTCTTTTGGCAGCTGGACAACCAGAGTGCCAAAGCGGCAAAAACAATTGCCGGCAAAGAGTGTAATCCTTTGGAAAGGTATTTTGTCATAACCTACAAGTATAGCCAGAAACCAGCAAAATCAATAGCAGCAAGAATCAAATTGAGTAAGCGGTTCCAATTGTCCCGTTAACGGATAAAATTTCAAATAATTGTGAAAAAAGGGGCATCCTTCAATCGGTAAAAGAACAGACCATTACCTTGTGTGGCCCTAAGGGGGGAAGGTCAAATTCAGGTCCCAGAACCGTAAATCCATACTTTTGGTAGAAAGCAGTGGCGCTTAGCCGAACATTGCACCACACCAGGGGTACTTCCCGCTCCTGAAGCCATTGCATGCCACGTTGTAGCATGCGGGTACCGATACCCTTGCTTTGCAACTCCGGCTCCACTGCCATGCCTCGAATCCGGTAATGGTATCCACCATCCAGATCGGGTTGGTCTTTTTGGTACATGGAAATCACGCCAACCAGCCTGCATTCCTGAAAAGCGCCCAAGTGCAAGCTATCCACTTCGTGGTCTTCCAGGTACTCGGCCGCTTCTTTAGGTTGGTGCGCCCGCAAAACGCGGTGGCGCAAATCATAGGTTTGTGGATAGGCAATCGGCCTAACGGTTATCGTTTGGGTGAGTTCGCTCAAATCAGGCATCTTCAACAGGGTAAACAAAAAGCTGGGCGGCCTCGTACTTGGCCACCTCTATGACAGTATCTTTTTCTATAAATCCAATTCCGGCGGTGGCATCATACAAATCACCGTTAATTTCAACTTTTCCTGAAGGGCGCAATACCGTAGCGGCTGTGCCACGTGCCCCCACCAGGTGATGGTGGTTGGCATCCGTGCCCACATAACCTTCCGAACGGGCTTGAACCGTATCCAGTACCATCCGGCTCAACATGTGCGTTTGCAACAAACGTCCACCGAGCCACACCGAACCGCCCAAAGCCAAAGCAGAAGACAAAACGATGATCAACAACGACCGGGCAATGGCCTCACCGTCAACAAAGGAGAAATCCAGGCCATCGTTGTCCCACATGGTGAGCACCAAAGAGGTAATGATCAACATGATGCCTCCAAAACCAGCAACTCCAAAACCAGCAACTCCAAAACCTGCCACTCCAAAACCGGGAATCGCAAATACTTCCACCGCCAACAGCACCAAACCCACGAAAAACAGCACAATCTCCCAATTGGCCGCCAAACCTTCGAGGTAAGCCGGGGCGAAATAGAGCACCGCGGCCACCATGGCTCCCACAATAGGAAATCCTACACCAGGCGTTTGCAATTCGAAATAAATGCCTCCGATCATGATCAACACCAGGATGCCCCTCAATGCATCGTTGAGCAAAAATTTGATGACCGAATCCATGTTGGACGCTTTGTATTTCCGAATCTCGTAATTGGTGATGCCTGCGTGTTCGAGCGCCTCGGCTGCACTGCCGACCATGGCTTCACAAAAGCCGTTTTCGATGGCCTCTGCCACGGAAAATGTCACGACCTTGCCCGAGTCGCTCACGCCAGGAACGTACTTGTCGGGGTCTACCATCGCCTCAGCAATATCAGGGTCTCGACCATTCGCCTCCGCAGTAGCCCGCATTTTGTTGCGGAAATAGCTTTGGTACTTGTCGGGCGCGGCCTCCGCGTTCTGATTCACTACCGTGGCCGCACCAATGGTGGAGCCCGAGCGCATGTAGATGCTGTCGCAGGCAATGGAAATCAAAGCACCGGCAGAAGCAGCATTGTTTTCGATGAACACATATACCGGCATTTTGGCGTGCAGTAGCCGGGTGCGAATGGAGTCGGCCATATCCACCCGCCCACCGTAGGTATTCATTTGCACCAAAACCAGATCGGCTTCGATGCTATCCGCCTCGGCCATGGCGCGTTGGGTGGTGCGCCAAACGGGCGAAGCTATCTCTTCTTTGATGTCGAAAGTATAAACCAGAAGCTTTTCTTCGCCAGATGGAGAAGTAGTGGTATCGGTTTGTGCAAAGCCAACAGGAACCAACCAAAAGCTGGCCCAAAGCAACGAGAGCAGCCGTAATATCAGAAATGAGCGGGGTGATTTCACTCCCTAAAAGTACAGAAAAGCCCGAACAGAGCCTTACTGCTATCCTACGGAATCCGAAGGAAAAAAACGCTGAACAGCTTCCAGAGAGGCTTCGAAAACACCCTTGTTGGCAGCCACAATGTCGATACCGGTCCAAAATTGATCTCCACCCGCAAAATCACTCACCCGGCCACCAGCTTGTTGCACCAGAAAAGCCCCGGCCATCACATCCCACGGCTTTAGTCCGTATTCATAAAATAGCTCGAAGCGTCCACAAGCAACGTAAGCGAGATCGGTGGCCGCTGAGCCCAACCGCCGTAGGCCTCGACTGTGCTGCATCAGGTAGGCAAACAACTCCATGTAAGGTACCTGTCGACCAAAATCAGTGTAAGGAAAACCCGTGGCCAACAAACTGTCTTCCAAACGGGTAGTCTCCGAAACCCGAATCGATTTGCCGTTGTTGAAGGCACCGCCGTTTTCCCAGGCATAGAAACACTCATCTTGGTTGATTTCATACACCACACCCATAACGGTGGTGTTTTCGCGCACCAAAGCAATGCTAATGGCGTAGCAAGGCAAACCGTGAATGAAATTGGTGGTGCCGTCAATTGGATCGACCACCCAACGCCAGGTTTCACCTTTGCGCTCAGAAGTGCCTTCTTCCGCCTCAATACCCGAGCCGGGGAGCAATCGGGTCAACCCTTCGGCAAGTCGTTTTTCGGAGGCCTTATCCACCGCCGTCACCAAATCGTGCACTCCTTTTTCTTCAATCAATCCGGCGTGCAGGTGCTCCCGTTGTTGCTGTACAAATTTCCCCGTGTCACGGGCCAATTCACAAGTTTTCAGGCAGAGTTGTTCAAGGTTCATGGGTAGAGAAGGGTTTCAGTTTCGCGGTGGACAAAACTACAGAAATGTACCTGCGGAAAAGAAGGCAGGCATTCGAAATTCAGCTCGTTGAGATTAAACCGCTACCGGAACCAGCAGCTCCGCCTTCATCACCCCATCCCGATCCATTTGGGCAAGGTATACCGGTAGGACCTGATTGACCAAGGACTCGTCGTAGGGATACTTCACCTTCACATAATTGGAGGTGAAGCCGTGCAAATAGCCGCCATGGTTTTCTGCTTCAAACAATACCGGAAAAGTGTTTCCAACTTGACTTTCATAGAAAGCCCTACGTTTCTTGTGCGACAGAATCTGCAACATCTTGGAGCGCTTTTGCCGATCGGCCATCGGCACCACATTTTGGTTGCGCAGCGCTACGGTGTTGGGGCGCTCCGAATATGTGAAGACATGCAAATAGGCAATGTCCAATTCGGTGAGGTAGTTGTAGGTTTTTTCAAATTCAGCTTCGGTTTCGCCAGGGTAGCCTACAATCACGTCCACGCCAATACAGGCGTGTGGCATCAAAGTTTTGATTTGCTGCACCCGGTTGGTATACAATTCCGTACGGTAGCGCCTGCGCATGCCTTCGAGAATGGTATCTGAGCCCGATTGTAGGGGAATGTGAAAATGAGGTACAAAACGGCTGGACCGGCTCACAAAATCAATGATCGAATCGGAAAGTAAGTTGGGTTCGATGGAAGAAATTCGAAAACGCTCGATGCCCTCCAACTGATCCAGCTCCTGTACCAAATCGAAGAAATTTTCGTCAGTACCCGCTCCGAAGTCGCCAATGTTTACACCCGTAAGCACCACTTCGCGCACCTCGGTACCGGCCAATTTTCGGGCTACCTTCATGGTTTCGGCTACCGATTCACTCCGGCTGCGGCCGCGGGCCAACGGAATGGTACAAAATGAGCAAAAGTAATCGCACCCATCCTGCACTTTAAGAAAAGAGCGGGTGCGGTCTCCGTAAGAAAATCCGGGAACAAAATCCCGCACCTCCTTGATGGCACCATAAATGGCTTCGCCTGCCGGTTTCTTCTGCAACTCGCCCAAATGCTCCACCAAATTGAACTTTTCGTTGGCACCCAATACCAGGTCAACTCCCGGAATGGCCTTGATCTCTTCTGGTTTGAGTTGGGCATAGCACCCAACCACCACCACAAACGCGGCAGGATTGGTTTTTAAGGCTCGCCGAACAATGTTGCGGCACTTCTTATCGGCGTTGTCAGTGACCGAACAGGTATTGATCACGTACAAATCTGCCACCTCGGTAAAATCCACTTTGGCAAAACCATCCTCTGCCAATTGTCGGGCAAGGGTAGAGGTTTCCGAAAAATTCAGTTTGCACCCTAAGGTGTAGAAGGCAGCTTTACGATACGGTTGCATGAAGCGGCAAAATTAGCACAAAATGAAGAAACTACAGGCTTGCGAAGTCGTGCCGTTTACCCTGATCAATCCCGAAAATCCAGGTAGCCGATTACCGGGTAATGGTCCGAAAGGTCTTTGCGAACCGTTCGAAAGCCGTGGGACTCCAATTGGTTAGAATGCAAAAGGTAATCGATGCGAAAAGAAGGGAGTGTCCCGTTGTAAGTATTTCCAAAACCTGCTCCCGATTCCATAAAAGCGTCTTGCAATTGGGAGGCAATGGTTTGGTAGGTATACGAGGTGGGCGTATCGTTAAAATCGCCACAAACCACTACCGGATAAGGACAAGCCTCGATGTGTTGGGCCAGCATTTCGGCTTGATGGGCACGTTTGACGTACGCCCGCTTCAAGGCTTTCACAATTTTAATGCCGCCCGCCCAGCGTTCATTGGCTTTGCTTTCCCCCAATTCGTTGAGGTATTGGTAGTCTTTGCGGCCCAGGTGAATGGAGGCCAGGTGAACATTGTAAACCCGAACCGTATCCTTACCGATTTGCAAATCAGAAAAAATGCAAATGTTGTTGCCGCCATTTTCAAAGGGCACCTCTCCACGGGTGAGAATGGGATAGCGCGAAAAGGTAGCAATGCCAAAGTGGTGCTTGCCTTTCACCGTTGCCGTGAAACGGGTATGGATGTTGCGCGCATCTTGCAGCGAGAGCAAGGTATCGAGGGTATTGAAATAAAAGCGATCGCTGGAATGGAAAAACTCCTGAAAGCACATGATGTCTGGCTGCTCGTTGGCCAGGAAATCCAAAATTTGATTGCGTACTTCGGTGTTGTGCTTCCAGTTGTAAAGGTTGAACAACCTAACATTATAGGAGAGTACCTTAAAAGGTTGGTCAGCCGTAACCGGTCCGCTGCTTCCTCGAAACTGAATGGAGCGAAGCATGGGGTAACCCAAGAGCAAGATGGCCAGCAAAGGCAGCCAGAGCTTCCTGCGCTTGCGAAGGGTCCAATACACCAAAAAAAGACCGTTGGTCAATAAAATGAAAGGATAGGCCAAGCCAAAAAAGGCCAGGGGCCAAAAGTTGGCCGGACTCACATAAGTGGCCGACCACCCCAATAGCAAAGCAATTACCGCCAACCAGTTGAACCACCAGAGGATTCGGGAAATAAAGGAGGGCTTTTTCTTCACGGTTTCGGATGGGGTTAATCCGATTCTTTGCTCACCTTAAACAAAAACTCTTTTTCCGCTTTCGTGAGGCTGTCATACCCCGACTTGGAAATTTTGTCGAGAATGGCATCGATTTTTCGTTGCCGATCGTTGCCATTGTCCTGAACAGGCACGTTCTTTTTATTCGATTTTGCTGCCCCTTTGCGGGATTTCGCTGCGCTTTTCTTGCGGTGGGCTACCCGCATGTTGCTTTTGGGCTTCAGCAAAGCTGCAAGAAGATCGACTACATACAGCGGATAGCGCCCCAAGTCGTTTCCCAACTGCCGTTGGCGGATGAAGTAGTAACCCATGAATGCCCCTCCAAGGTGGGCGATTTTGCCACCCGTATTGCTCCACAGATCGAGCAAGGAGGAAATGACGATCAACACCAACACCAGGTATTTCAACCGAACATTACCAATAATGAACAACCGGAGCGTATACTCGGGAGTGAGCGTGGCAGCAGCTGCCATAATGCCAGTTACGGCACCCGAAGCACCAATCAAAGTAGCTTGGGCAGAGAAATAGGGAATTCCTGCCAATACCCCCAGATTCTCTACTAAAATGTAGGCCCAGCCACCCACCAAGCCAGACAGCAGATACACAGCCAAAACCGTTCGCGAGCCGACAAAGTCTTCGAGAATTCGCCCGAAAAAATACAGGTAGATCATGTTCCACAAGATGTGCCCAAAGCTCAAGTGGGTAAACATGTAGGTGATGTGCGTCCAGAAAAACAGCAGTGCGTCCAACAAATTCGCCGGAAGGCCTACGTATTTCCGCAGGGTACCCTCCATGGTGGTGGGGTCATACAGCGCCAACAGATTGAAAAACACGAACGCAATGATGTTGATCACCAGTAATCTGCTGATCATATGCCCGCCACGGGCAAACAAGCGTTTTAAGTCTTCAATGATGAAATTGGCCATTTCAGTAGAATCGCGATCGGTCCTGTTTCCAGAGTTTCAACAACAAATATCCTATACCCATACCACTTAGGTGCACAAAGTGAGCAACATTGTCGTTAGGATTGTTTTGGATGGAAGAGAAAAGTGCAAAAATTCCCAGGCCAAGTACCAGGTATTTGGCTTTGATCGGAATGGCAAAGTAGAGGTAAATGAGGGTGTTAGGGAATAACAGCCCAAAGGCCATCAATATTCCATAGACCGCACCTGAAGCACCAAGCATGATAGAGCCGTAAATCCTACCAACGTCTTTAACTACGTCCGTAGGAACCATAGATTCTGCGGTAATCCAAAATTCTCCGGTCATAGAATAGATTTGAAAGCCTTGTACCACCAGTTGTAAGGTTGCCGCTCCCACTCCAGTAAGCATGTAATAGGTCAAAAAGCGTTTCGATCCCCAAATGTTTTCCAAAGTGACCCCAAAGAAGAACAAGCCCAGCATGTTGCCAAACAAGTGGGTGAGCCCGGAGTGCATAAACATGCTGGTCACCAATTGGAAGGGGTAAAAATCTTCGTTCGAAAAATAGTGCAGGCTCAGCAACGACCTCCAGGTGGTGCCTCCACCGGGCAATGGTTCTGCCAAAAGATTTTCCAGCACAAACATCCCAATATTGATAATCAGGAGGTTCTTCACCACCGGGGTGAGGTTCATAAATCCTGCTTGCCGGTATCCATTCATAATTTACTCAAATCTTTTTTCCAATTCGTCCAGCGTCAAGGTGATGAGCGTAGGGCTCCCACTTGGGCTGGAATAGGGCATTTCACATGCAAACAGGTTGTCGATCAAGGCTTGCATTTCGCTGGGTTCGAGCAACTGACCTGGCCGGATGGAAGCCTGCCGTGCCAGGGAACGCGCTAAGTTTTCCCGCCTCTCCAGCTTGAGGTCGCTTTGATGATTTTTGTAATGTTCCAACAATCCTTCTAACAATGGGCGCGGTTCCTGCTCGGTCAAATCGGCAGGAACTCCCTGTAAAATGAATGAATTTTTACCAAACGACCGCAAGTCGAAGCCCATTGAACCAATATCTTCCAACAATTCGGTCACCAGTAAGGCATCGGTGGTCGAAAATTCAAGGTTTTGCGGAAACAACAATTGTTGGCACGCACCGCTGCCTTGTTGCAGGGCTTTCAAATAGTGTTCAAACAAAATCCGTTCGTGGGCCTTTTGCTGATCGATGAGCATCATGCCCGATTTCAGCGAGGTTACCAAATAACGTTGGTGCAGCTGGAAAGCCGCTTGCCGCGAAGTGTCTGGTGTTTCTTTGCTACCGGTTTCCGCAGGAGGAAAAGCCATGCCAGTAGTGGGCAGATCGGGCGTGTTGGACGAAGGAGCAACCACCGTATCGTGATCGAAAAGCTTTTCCCAGTGCTTGATGTTGCGTTGCTCCAAGGGATTTTTGGGCGGCATCGTAGGCATGTAGCCCGTATTTTTTTCAGCCGTCCGAAATGGGTTGTAGTTGGGGTCTACCTTGATTTCAGGCGCTTTGATGGCTTGCCCTGGGCGGGGAGGAGGAACGTTGTCGAAACTGCTCTCCCGCTCAAAATCGAGGGAAGGTGCAATGTTGTATTTGCCCAGCGACCGTTTCACTGCCGACCGTATGATGGCGTAAATCGCCTTTTCATCCTCAAACTTAATCTCCGTTTTCGTGGGATGAATGTTGATGTCGATGCCTTTCGGGTCGAGTTCCAACAACAAGAAATACGAAGGATGATGCCCTTTGGGAATCAAGTCTTCAAAAGCCTGCTGTATGGCGTGGTGCAAAAAATGACTCTTGATGAAGCGTTGGTTGACGAAGAAAAACTGTTCTCCGCGGGTTTTTTTGGCCCACTCGGGTTTGCCCACAAACCCGTTGATGGTCACAATGTTGGTGGTTTCCTCCACCGGCACCAGGTTTTGGTTGTGCTTCTTGCCAAAAATGCCCACAATGCGCTGCCGAAAACTGCCTTTGGGCAAATGAAACACCTCATTGCCGTTGTGATGCATCGAAAAAGTGATCTCGGGGTTGGGCAGCGCCACCCGCTGAAATTCGTCGATGATGTGGCGGGTTTCCACCGGGTCCGACTTTAAGAATTTCCGTCGGGCGGGAATGTTGAAAAACAAGTTTTTGACCTGAATGGTGGTTCCCGGTGCCATTGAAACGGGTTCCTGGCTCACCACTTTAGAAGCTTCTACCCGCAGGTGAGAGCCCAGGTCATTTTCTACCGGCCGGCTTTTGAGGTCCATCTGTGCAATAGCGGCAATCGAAGCCATCGCTTCCCCACGAAAACCCATGGTGCGAATGCCAAACAGATCGGTCGCCTCCCGAATTTTGGAGGTAGCATGCCGTTCCAGGCTCAGCCGTGCATCGGTTTCAGACATGCCACAACCGTTGTCGGTCACCTGTACCAAGGTTTTGCCCGAATCTTTGACCACCAGGTGCACCTCATTGGCCCCTGCATCTACAGAGTTTTCTACCAGCTCTTTTACAACGGATGCCGGTCGTTGAATTACTTCTCCGGCGGCAATTTGGTTGGCAACCGAGTCGGGAAGGAGTTGAATGATGTCGGGCATTGGTGGTCTTTCCGGGGGCGCAGGGTTAGAGGTATAAAAAGGCGTAAATAGCGAGGGCCAGCAAGCCGGCGATCGCTAATACCCGATAGTTGATGCTTTGCAACTGGCGGTCTTTTTCACGGGCCATTTCACTGTGTATCCTACTGCGCAGGCGTTGTTCTTGTGGCAATGAAGGGTCTTTCTCCGCTGCCACCTCTGCCTCAATGCGTTCGATTCGAGCTTGAAGCTCTTCCTTGTCCGCATCGTAATACATAGGACGATAATTGAACTGCCGCGGTTTGGGCATCCGAAAAAACGAGGTAAATCCGATTTTGTACATGGCGTTGCTAGAATTACAAAAATACTACTTTCCTATTTCCCATTCGGTGTTTCTGCTTTCGCGTTTTCCAAGCACAATGAACATTGCAATTGTTGAAAATTCAGCCGGTGGCCAACCCAAGGCTCTGGGGCATTGGGTAATTTTAGCCATCAATGAATATTACACCCTCTGGATTTTCGTTGTATATCAATAACCGTACTATTCTTTTACGAAAGACGGATCGGAGGCCCAAAAATTGTTGTGTATGCACCGACTTTCGCTTGCCTGTTTCAGTTTACTCTTTATTGGCGTAATGTGTGGAGGATCTTCCGGTCCTGATACGGCAGACACCGCTGGTGCTGTGCCGGTAATAGACTCACTACCGGCCTCCCAATCCGATTATCCATATACAGTATCCAATCCACTCTGGGTAGATTCGGTAATGGCCAGCCTCACGCCCGAGCAACGCATTGGTCAGTTGTTTATGGTGGCCGCCTATTCCAACCGGGGAGAAGCCCACCAAGCCGCCATCACCCGTTTGGTAGAGCAGCAAGGCATTGGCGGTCTCATCTTTTTTCAAGGTGGCCCCTTGCGGCAAGCACGTCAAACCAATCACTACCAAAGCAAAGCCAAAGTGCCCCTGCTCATTGCCATGGACGCCGAGTGGGGCCTGGCCATGCGCCTGGACAGTACCGTGCGCTACCCCCGCCAAATGACCTTGGGCGCCATTCGAGACAACAACCTCATTTACAACATGGGAGCCGACATTGCCGAGCAATGCCGCCGGTTGGGGGTACATGTCAATTTTGCTCCGGTAGTCGATGTCAACAACAACCCACAAAATCCGGTGATCAATACCCGGAGCTTTGGGGAAGACAAGCAAAACGTAGCCCGCAAAGGCATTGCCTACATGAAAGGCCTGCAAGACAATGGCGTGATGGCCAACGCCAAACACTTTCCTGGCCATGGAGATACCGACAGCGATTCCCACAAAACCCTTCCGGTCATCCGTCATCCGCAAAACCGACTAAGGGCATTGGAATTGTATCCGTTTCGCCAACTGATCAACGAAGGCCTGGGCAGCATGATGGTGGCCCACCTCTACATTCCGGCCCTCGATTCTACCCCCAACATGGCCTCTACCTTATCGGCACCGATTGTGACCGATTTGTTGCGGGACGAAATGGGTTTCAAAGGCCTGATTTTCACCGATGCCCTCAACATGAAAGGCGTGAGTAGCTTTTACAAGCCCGGCGAGGTAGACCTCAAAGCCCTTTTGGCGGGCAACGATGTTTTGCTGTTTGCGCAAGATGTGCCAGTAGCCATTGACCTGATTCAAAAAGCCATTGCCGCAGGACAAATAACTCAAGAAGAAATCGACCGTCGGTGCAAAAAGATCATTGCGGCAAAGCAATGGGCAGGATTAGACCAGTACCAACCCGTTGCTACGGAAAACCTGCACCAAGACTTGAACGATCCGAAATATGAGGTGACCCTGCGTAAGTTGGTACAGTCTTCGCTAACGGTGGTCAAGAATCAGGATTCGCTGCTGCCGATCAAAGACCTCGATTCGTTGCGCATTGCTTCGGTGGTGGTGAACGGGAAAGCCAACAACGCTTTTCAGAAAACCCTTTCCAAATATGCTTCCGTCACCCATTTTCAGAGCAGCAAACAACCGGATGAAAAGCAACGGAAGGCCCTGCTGGCCGAGTTGAAAAAATTCGATCTGGTGATTTGTGGCGTAAATGTGGCCAGTTCCTATGCTCGAAAAAACTACGGCCTCAACAGCAACCTCATCACCCTGGTAGATTCCATTTGTCAATTGCCGAAAGTGGTGGTTGATGTTTTCGGATCGCCCTATTCGCTGTCTAAATTCAAGCAATTGGAAGCGGCCCATGCGGTGGTGGTGAGCCACAAATACAACAGCATGGCGCAAGACTATTCGGCCCAGATGTTGTTTGGCGCGAGCCGGGCCACCGGGCAGCTGCCCGTAGGAGCCAATGCCATGTTCTACCTTGGATTGGGCTTGGAAACCGCCTCCTTGGGCCGTTTTGAATACACCATTCCCGAAGCCGTAGGACTTAACCGCGATGATTTGGCAGGTATTGAGAAGCTTGTGAACAACGGCATTACCGAAAGGGCGTATCCGGGTTGTCAAGTGCTGGTGGCCAAAGAGGGCAAGGTGATCTACAACCGTGCATTCGGACACCACACCTACGAGAAAAACCGCGAGGTACAAACCGATGACATCTACGATCTGGCATCCATCACCAAAATTGCCGGCACCTTGCCCGCAGTGATGCGACTGGTTGACGAAAAGAAGGTAGACCTCGATTACAATTTGTGTGACTACCTGCCGGAGTTGGTCGACAGCAACGACCGGTACAGCAACATGAACCTTCGGGAGATGCTGGCCCACCAGGCAGGGCTCGTTTCCTGGATTCCATTTTTTTACCAAACCATGGTGCGTGGCGTGCCCCGCTACGACATCTACAGTTTGGCCCAATCGGAAACCTATCCGCACCGGGTAGCCGAAAACCTCTACATCCACAAAAGCTATCCAGATAGCATGATGACGCGTATTCTGGATACCAAGTTGCGGGCACAGCACGACTATAAATACAGCGATCTGGGTTACTATTTTTTCATGCGTATTGTGGAGCGGATAACCGGGAGCAAACTGGAAGACTTTGCTGCCGAAGAATTTTACCGTCCGTTGGGAATGAGCACGACTGGCTATTTACCCCGGGCGCGATTTGAGCTGGATCGGATTACACCCACCGAATACGACATGGTGTTTCGCAAGCAATTGGTCCATGGTGATGTACACGATCCGGGAGCGGCCATGATGGGAGGCGTTGGCGGTCACGCCGGTTTGTTTTCCAATGCCAACGACCTGGCCAAGCTCATGCAGATGTACATGCAGGGAGGTACCTACGGAGGCAGGCGGTACCTCAGTGCGAATACCCTCACCGATTTTGTGCGTTGCCAGTTTTGCGAAGACGACAACCGCCGTGGAGCTGGTTTCGACAAACCCGTTAGGGGCGAAGGCGGGCCCACTTGCCACTGCGTGAGCTACGATAGCTTTGGTCACAGTGGATTCACTGGTACCCTCACCTGGGCCGATCCTGAAGAAGAGGTGGTCTACGTTTTCCTTTCCAATCGGGTGTATCCGGATGCGGGGAATAAAAAATTGGTTAGCATGAGCATCCGCACCAAGGTGCAGGAAGTGATCTACGATGCGGTCGCTTCGGGCAAGGAGCGCCAAAACCTTGGCTTAAACATTGAATTGTCGGCTGATCGCTAAATCCACATTTCTTATTTGCTTACTCTTGTCGGGGCAGATTGCCACAAGTATCTTTGGAGCAACCCCTACACATCGGCATGAAGATTGGCATTGTTTGTTATCCTACCTTCGGCGGTAGTGGCGTAGTCGCTACAGAGCTGGGAATGGCCCTCGCAAAAAAAGGGCACGAAATTCATTTCATTACCTACAGTCAGCCGGTTCGGCTCAACCCCCTCACCGGAAACATCTATTACCACGAGGTGCAGGTGTCGGACTATCCGCTGTTTGATTACACACCTTATGAACTGGTATTGACCAGTAAGTTGGTGGATGTAGCCAAATACGAGGGGCTCGATCTGGTGCATGCGCACTACGCGATACCACACGCCTCAGCGGCCTACATGGCCAAGCAAATTTTAGCTTCTGAAGGCATTCATCTGCCCTTTATCACGACCCTCCACGGCACCGATATCACCTTGGTAGGGCGAGATGCTTCTTTTGCGCCCGTCATCACCTTTGCCATCAATCAAAGCGATGCCGTAACCGCCGTGTCTGAAGACTTGCGGAAAGATACCCTCACCCATTTCAAGGTCAACCGCGAAATTGAGGTGATTCCCAATTTCATTAGCCTGGAGCGATACGGTAAATCCGATTTCAACGCCCTTCGGAAAATCCATGCTCCGAACGGAGAGCGCATTTTGATGCACATCAGCAACTTCCGTCCGGTGAAGCGGGTAGAGGATGTGGTGAAGATTTTCGCCCAAGTGCGGAAACACATGCCCGCCAAGCTTATATTGGTAGGAGACGGCCCGGAACGCAACCGCATCGAGGCCTTGTGCCGCACGCTCGGTACTTGCCACGACACCAAGTTTTTAGGTAAAATCAAGTCTACCGAAACGGTGTTGGGCATCGCCGATCTGTTCTTGCTGCCCTCCAAAACCGAGAGCTTTGGTTTGGCTGCTTTAGAGGCGATGACCTCTGGCGTACCCGTTATTTCTACCAATACCGGTGGTTTGCCAGAAGTGAACGTGGATGGAGTAACCGGGTTTCTCAGCGATGTGGGCGATGTAAAAAGCATGGCCAATAACGCCATGAAGATTCTGGAATCCGAGGAAACGCATCGGGTTTTCAAGCAAAATGCGTTGAATCAAGCCCACAAATTTGACATTAACCGCATTTTGCCGCAGTACGAACACCTCTACGATGAGGTGATGGCAACCGCCAGCGTGTAACCACCGACCTGTGGCACGGTGTTTGGAATTTCTTCGGTAAATTCAAAACGTTCATCCTAAACCATCCCCTTGCTATGAAAACCGGATTTGCATTTGCCCTTTTGTTTTCTTTGAGCCTTTCTTTTGCTGCTTGTTCCAAATGCTACGACTGTACCCAGGAAATTACCGTAGCAGGACAAACCCAAACCACCGACCCGGAAGAGATTTGTACCTCCGATCAAAGTGAAATTGATGAACGGGAGGCAGCAGGGCAAACCTGTACGGCCCGTTAAAAGTTCGCCTGAAACCCATATACGTATTTATACGTATGTGACTGTATGGTTAAAATATGGTGCAAAGAAATTACGGCACTCACCATACTAGTTCTTTTCAGTTTTTTGCAGGTAGGGGCGCAATGCCCAAGCCCAAGTGGAGATCAGGTGAGTTTTGGAAGCGGTGCGTGGATAGGTTATGTATACGATGGCGGTTCCACCAACTTTAGTAGCGATTATTATGGGTTCGTCAATTTCCCGGAACAATTCGATACGCTTTCCTCTGGTGATTCCCTCACAACTTCAGATTGTACAATAGATAAAAATACGTTTACCATCCGGCTAAAGATGCGACAAACTTTCGCCTGTGGGGTTTACAATGTGACCATTGGTGGAGATGATGGAGTGCGACTCAGCATCGACGGTGGAGCCACCTTTGCCATTGATGGATATACCCTGCATTCGTACCAAACGTTTTCGGCCAACCTGTTTTTGGACGGATCGACTGACCTGGTGTTGGAATACTTTGAAAACACCGGCCAAAACCGGGTTTCCTTTTCTTACTCGGCTACCGGCTTGACCCAAACGGGAGGATTGATCGGAAGTGATCAAACTTTTTGCGGTGCCGTTGGAGTAGTACCCGATACCTTAACCGAGATTCAGCCAGCGGGAATTTGTGGAGCGGGAAGCCTGAATTATCAGTGGCAAATCTCTTCCGATAACAGCAGCTTTACCGACCTGATTGGAGCAACGAATACGTTTTATCCCTTTACTTCTTTTCCAAACGATACCTCTCTTTACTACCGGCGTAGGGCCATCGGTGGTACCGATACGGCCTTTTCTAACACGGTGACCATTGTTTCTCAAACGCCACAAGGAGACCAGGTCACCTACGGTGTTGGCAGTTGGATCGGTTATGTTTATGACGGGGCCAACAACTTTACCGACTACCGAGGGTTTACCACCGAGCCAGAAATCTTTGACCAAAGTTTCGTAGGGTCCAATAATTTTATCAATATCAACGGCTGTCAGGTCTTTAGCGCCACGTTTACCATCAACTACCGCATGCAACAAACTTTTCCCTGTGGTACTTATCTCATTACTATAGGTGGAGACGATGGCGTGCGATTGAGCATCGACGGAGGAGCTACCTATATCATCGATGGATTTGTAAACCAAGCCTACACGGAATATACTGCTACGGTTTTTTTGGATGGTTCTTATGATTTGGTGTTGGACTATTACGAAAACGAATCGGCCAACCGCGTCAGCTTTAATTACCTGCGTACGGATACGGTCGGCTTTGGCGGCACCATTTCCAGCTCTCAATCTTTTTGTTCCATCATTCCGGTAAATCCCGATGCCTTCACCAATGATCAGGATGCCGCATTTTGCATAGGCGCCACCAGTTATCAATGGCAAGAGTCGGCGGATAGCATCACATTCACCAACATTGGTGGCGCCACCAGCAGTACCTATGACCTCAGCACCTTTGGTTTGGATACGCTCGCGTTTTACCGGCGTTTGGCTACCAACGGCACCGATACGCTTTTTTCCAATGTGGTGAGTGTGCTCAACGATTCGGTAGCGGGTGATGAGGTGACCTACGGCAGTGGCTCCTGGATCGGTTACGTTTACGATGGGGCAAATAATTTTTCTACGGCCAACTATCAGGGGTTCATCACCGAGACAGAAATGTTTGACGAGTCGTTTACCGGAAACGCCACCAATCATCCGGTCAATGGTTGTGATATCTACACCGAAACCTTCACCGTTCGCTTTCGGATGCGTCAAACTTTTGCCAGAGGGGTTTACGAGTTTACCATTGGTGGAGACGATGGGGTACGGCTGAGTTTGGATGGAGGATCCACCTATTTGATCAACGATTATACCAACCACGGTTACCGCACTCGTAACGATACCATCACCCTGGATGGAACCTACGATCTGGTGCTGGAATACTATGAGCAAGGAGGCGGCAACCGGGTATCGTTCGATTACGTATTAACCACTTTTACGCCTTTGCCGGTAACTTGGAACGGGGTGCAGGTGACACCCAATGAACGTGGAAACCTGTTGACCTGGCAAACCGGTGCGGAATGGAACTGTGATCATTTTTGGGTAGAACGCAGCACTGACCTGAAGGAAACGGAGCAATTGGCGCAACTCGGATGCCTCTCGGGCGGAGAGGGAAACGAAGGCTACGCCTATCACTATTTAGACCAGCAGCCTCTGGATGGGCAAAGCTATTACCGACTGCAACAGGTAGATTTTAATGGAGCGTTCGAATACTCTCCATGGGTATCCGTTACCCGAAAATCGACGAATGGATTTCAGGTAGAATTTGATCCCAATTATTCCTGGTGGTACATCGGCATGCGCCATCCAAATACCTTTTCAGGGCCGGTAGCCTTAGAGATTTTTAACGTGAACGGTCAAATACTTTTCTCAACCTCACTGGCCACCTTACCCGCTTCAAAAGCAATGGGTCAACTGCCTGCAGGCCTCTATTTTTTGCGGCTCAGCGGAGGAACATACGTGCATCAATCCCGTTTCCTGGTTCCTTAGCCTTTGACGCGATAACCTTCTTTTTCGAGAATTTCACGCACCTTGGGCCGCAGGTCGCCCTGAATCACAACCTCGCCATCACTGGCCGAGCCACCTACTCCCAGGCGGGTTTTCAAATGCTTGGCCAATGCTTTGAGGTCATCCTCCTGGCCAACAAATCCACGAATAACGGTAGCCGTTTTGCCGCCACGCCCTTTTTTCTCCATGGCCATTTTCAGCACCTGTTGTGCCGGTGGAAGGGTCTCCTCCGTTGCTTCCTCATTGTCATCGTAGGTGTAGTCGGGGTTGGTAGAGTACACCACATTGATGCGTTTTTTCTTTTTGGCGGCCATGAGCAATCGTTTTGGCAAAAATAATTTGAATTGGCAGACTGGCTTAGCCTTGCGGTAAGAGTTTTTTGTTTCCCTTCACCACCATGTTAAATGGCCTTGACGATCGGCGGAACCAACACCGGTAAAGAGGCCGGTTGAATCTGAATGTCCAGGTTTTGGCCCAGTTCCATCGGTTCCCCGTCGAGGTGGGCGGTGAGATCAGGTTGCACAATGCGCACCCTGCGGGCCGGCAGCATTTCATAATAGGGCGACCCTTCGAGCGTGCCCCGAAACAGGCGCATCACCAAATCGGGAAATGCCCATTTGGGGCAATCGTTGAGAATGCAAACCTCCAGTTGCTCGTCTGCCAGCAGGCTGTGTGGAGATAGAAAGGCGTTGTTGCCGTATTGACTGGAATTGGCGATGGCAATGATCATCGCATGGCGTTCCAGGCGTTGGCCATCAATTTCCAATTGAAATTTTCGGGCCTGGTACTGGTGAAATTCCCGCAACACCAGCCGAATGTAGGACAGGAAGCCCCGGGTGCCGTATTCGGAAAACAAAAAGCCAATGTGCGCATCGAAGCCCACCCCTGCGGTGCCAACAAACAGAGACTGGTTGGCCATTGCCGTATCAATAATGAAAGGACGTGCCGTATTGAGACTTTGCACCGCATGCTTCAAGCCAATGGGCAACCCCAGGTGCCGGGCGAAGCCGTTGCCCGATCCTGTAGGAATAATCCCCAGGGCGCAATGTTGTTGGTGTACCAGTCCTTGAGCTGCTTCGTTGACCGAACCATCGCCCCCTACCACCACGGCCGCATCCCATCCTTTTTGAGCCGCTTCCCGACTCAGGTCTACTGCATGGCCGGCCGCTTCGGTATACGTCACTTCCCACTCAATGGCGTGCTGATCGAGGTGTTTGGGCAGCAGGTTTTCCAGCACCTTTTGTTTGCCTACTCCCGAAATAGGATTGATGATAAACCGGTACTTTTTCATGGGTTCAATCGGTTGGAGCGCATCCGCGCGTTATAACTTTGAATGCAGGCTTTCAGTTGGGGAAAGGCCTGCGCACTGAGTTCTTCCCAATTGCCGTTGGACTGCACCAGGTTGTCTTTCAGTTGAGGGTCTAACCGACGGTCGAATACCCCGGTGAGTTGTTGGCCGTCGAAATGCAGCACCACCGCTTCGTCGATCCATTGGTAAATGGAATTCAGGTAGCTCACCGAGTAGCCCGCTTGAGATTGGCGAAACAAACTGCGGCCAAACGAAACGGCAGTCGCGGGAAAACCCAGGTAATCCAAGACACTGGGCAAGATATCCGTTTGTTGCGCCACAGCGTTGCTTCTTCCCTTCAAACCACTGCCAGGTTGAAAAAAGAGCAAAGGAACGGCATAGGCACCGATAGCATGGTCGTAAGCAACCTGGTCGGAGTAACTGGCGTGGTCGGCCGTTACTACAAACAACGTATTGGTGTACCACGGCTGTTGAGCCGCCGTTTCGAAAAACCGTTTCAAAGCATGATCTGCGTAGCGCACCGCTTGATGAATGGGCAAACTGCCCGGTGCAAAACGCCCCTCGTGCTGGGCAGGTATGGTATAGGGATGGTGTGAAGAAAGGGTAAAAAGGGCCGAGACAAAAGGAGTAGATTGCTGCGACAAGTCCTGCGCATAAAACTGCAAAAATTCCTCATCGAAAATGCCCCAATGCCCATCGTAATGCTCAGGGTTGGGGTATTCCGAGCGGCCAGCATACCGCTCAAAGCCTACCGACCGGGCAAATTGTTCGAAACCCATCGTACCATTGTTGCCCCCGTGATAAAAGGAGGAGGAATAGCCATGGGGAGCCAATAACGAAGGCAAGCTGTTCAAGTCGTTGTGGGCATACCGCGAAGTGATGTAGGGGTTAGTCATGAGCGAAGGCAGCCCGGCCACAATGGCGGGTACGGCTTCAATGGATTTTCTCCCATTGGCAAAGCACTGCTCAAAAACCAGACTGTGGTCCATCAAAGAATCTAAAAAAGGCGTGTAGCCCGTATAGGGGTTGAGCCCTCCAATGTATTCCGTGGCCATACTTTCCACAATAAGAATCACCACGTTCAGCGGCCGTTGCGGTGCTTTTGGGGCTACTTCAAAAACCGGATCGAAATGGGTGGGCAGTTCCTCCGCCGAAAAATAATTCGGCTCGGGGAGCTCTTTGCCAATCAAGGTTTTGATGACCGTAAACGGAGTGTTGAGCACCAAAGGCACATTCTGCATTTTGGTACAGTAGTTGGCATCCACAATGTCCAGCGGGCGGTCTTGCCAGCCGCCACGCATGGCCAACACCAACACCGTTAGCCCGACCACCAGCTTGATGCCCGCTATCCATCCTTTTTCGGAAAACGATCGAATGGGCCACCTTTTGGCCGACCATTGGTAGAGCACTTCACTGAGCCCCACCATCAAAAAGAAAAGCAGCACTACGTACCAATAATCTTGCACGAAAGCCGGCAGGAGGTTGATAAGGTCGTTGCCAAAACCTGCCAATTGAAACAGGTCGGCCGTGGAGCGCTTGAGGGTAAACTTGAAGTATTCGAGGTCGATGCCGTTGAGCACCAAGGACAGGCCATTGCATCCGTGAAACGTCCACCACAACCATTTGCGGTAACGCACAGGATTGGAAAAAGCAAAAGGCACCAGGTGGAGCAGGGCGTAGGGAGCGAACAAAAAGCCAATGGCTACAAGGTCGAAGCGCAAACCCCAGGCAAAGTCTAACCCACTGACCTGACGGAAAAAATCAAGGTTGAGCAACCAAAAAGCCAGCCGAAGGAGGCTGAAGCCCAACAGGGCAATGCCCAAACGCAACCATAACAGGCGAAAGTGGGACCAGGATGCCGACATAGGGTCAAAGCTACGGATTCAGGCAGCGATGGCCTTGGGCAGGAAGGGAAGGGGAAAAAAACAAAAAAGCCATCCCAATTTCGGGATGGCTTTTTCTTAAAAAAAGTGTCTTTCGTTTATTACTGCTTGGTGAAAACAGCAGTACAGTTGAAAGTAGTATTGTTGTTGGTGTTGTTGACGGTGTAAGACAAGTTGAAAGTTGAACCGTTGTCAGTAGTAGTACCGGTTCCGGTAAGACGGAAACCATCACCATCTGGCTCTTGATCAGGAATAGTTAGGTTGTTGCCGTCTACAGTAATTACTACTGGGCTATTAAACACATCAGCAAAGTCTGACATTAAGATACGGGTAATGTCAGAAGCAGAATTGGTGTTGGTTACAGCGAAGGTAGCTGAGTTGGCGCCACAAGATTCAGCAACGGTGTAGGTACCGATGAATTTGGCACGCATCTCGGTATTACAATCATCACCTTCGTAACCAGTAGCAGCAGAACAATCACAACCACAATCGGTAGCAATAGGAGCAGTTACACCGCCATTCAGACAGGTTACACTGGCACAAAGGTCAGTTTCACACTCATCACCAGTAAAACCGGTTGGACAGCTACAGTCACCTGCATCGCAAGTACCACCGTTTTGGCAATCAACGTTGTTGCAATCGTCACAAGACTGCTGGGTCAGCATCAAACCGGCACACAAAAAGGTAACGGTGAAAAAACTCTTCAAAAATTTCATAATGCGAAGCAATTAGTGGGAATGATAGATTTGGTTTCGTTTGAATTAAGTCGGCAAAGTTATAGGATTTGCTTAGAATTCAAAAGTTTCCGCCGTTTCAACCCCATAAAAAGCATGGACCAGCAACAAAAAACCAATGACGAGCACGGTAGTTTTTTGTTAATAATTGCCGCCCAAAAGGATGGGATACTCAAAGCGTTATTAGAAGGCTTCTGCTTCTATAATCCTGCTAAGCTTTTAGTGCAACACCAGTTTTCCCTTGTGTACGATCTCGTCTTTTTCGTTGATAATGGTGAAGAAAAAGGAGCCTGAATTCAAATAATCTAGGTTGAGAATGGCCGTTTCGCTGCCGAAGCTGATTTGCTCATTGGCTACCACCTGACCAATAGTGCTGTAGGCCCTAAAGGTACAATTGGCGCAATTGAGGTTAGCACTTTTGATGGAAATCACCTTGTCCAAACTCGGGTTGGGATACACACTTACTGCAAAGCGTTGGTCATTCATCTGTTGCACGCTGGTGGTGGTACCGCTAGGGTTGTTGAAATAAATGCCATCTACAAAGAGAGTAGCTCCTTCCACCACCGATTGCGATGCACTCGAAATCAGACTGAAATAAATAGAATCTGGGTTTTGGGTGCTGGAATAGTAATTGGCCAAAGGATAAGGTCGTAGGGTCCAGCCGTTGGTGATTGGCATGGCTACTACCACATCCATCACCTGAATGGGTGTATTGTTGGGTCCCACGGCTTGCATGGTTAACGCAAAGGCCCCGGTATCGATTTGATTGTTGGGTACTTCATATTTGTATAGCATCCAAAGAGTGTCTGGCCGCGATTGGTATGCCGTACCACTCGTTCGGATAACGTGGTTCGTGGTGTTGTACGACATGTTGTTGAGTGTCACCAACGAGTAGGTGATGAAACCACCTTGTGCCGGGGTGATGACCTTCAGGCTGTAAGCCCCGTTCTGTTTATCAACGGCATCGCGTTCAACCCGGCCTATATTGAATCCAAAGGCAGTTTGGAAAGTCGCCCACCCGGTAGGCCGGGTAAAGGTGTCCCAATTGTCGAATTCGTTGTTCGGTAATTCCTGGTGTTGTGCCCAGGCCATGGCCGGTAAAACGATAAGAAGAAGCGTATATAGATTTTTCATGTAAGAAGGAGATTCAGGTATTAGGTCTGTTGCCAAACGCGCGCAATTTATGGGCTTATTTAGAATGGTTCAAAATTAGATGAACAAGCGATACGTAAAGCTTCGGCAATCAAAACTTGAGGTTGAATTGTAGGCAACCCTTGTCAACTCAAGCGGTCCTCAATCGATTTTGACAAGTTGGATGGAGTAATACCTAAGATTGGTGTGGTGGTAGAATGCCCTTTTCACCATGTCGTTATAGTGAACAATTGCCCACGATTTGGCCGCTCAAAAGGCAGGTGACTAACTCAAGGCACTTTTTTACCCTACGGCCGGTCGGTTGTTTAATTCTACAATTCTATGCATCCTAACAAAGCGTAGGCAGGCATTAAATTGCTTGTAATCAAATTCAATGCACTAAACGAAAGGCATTTAGAAAAGAATTCTATTTTTGTTGGGCACCTATACCAGTAACCTACTAAGTATTGATTTGAACATGAAAAAAGCAGCAATCTATTTCTCTGCATTGGCCTTTGTAGCCGGAAGCCTCGTGGCTTGTGGAGGAGGAACTGAAAAGAACGACACCAGCAAGCAAGACTCTATGGAGGCCGCTAAAAAAGCCGAAGACGAAGCCGCTGCTGCTGAAAAAGCCGCTATGGAAGCGAAAGCAAAAGCTGATGCAGAAGCTGCAGAAAAGGCGAAAGCTGAAGCTGAAGCCGCTGCTGCAGCAACTGAAGCCGAAGCCTCTGAAATGGCGAACAAGAAAGAAGAGCCTAAGTCTTCTGCTGAGAAAAAGCAGGATAAATTCGAAGGCAAAATGGATTCTAAGAAAGAATCGGCCCAGAAAAAGAAAGACAAGTTTGAAGGAAAAACAAACGCTGCTGAAGAGTCGGCCAAGAAAAAGGCTGATAAATTCGGCGGAAAGTAATTTCCTACGTCAATTGAAATTCAAAGGCTGTTCTTTCGAGGATAGCCTTTTTTTATTTCCTTTCGCGTATTAATCATAGAGCACGCAGCAAGCCACAATAGGAAGACCGGTGGCGCGAAGGAACATGTGAAGAAGGATAGGAAGCCACTGTTAGGCCTCAGGCCTTTTTGGTCATTGCTTTCGTAGATTGGCACCCGCCACAGGCCGAACCACACGATTTGGAGCGGGTGGTCAGCCACAACATCCGGCCCAAATAGAAGACCGAACAAAGGGCTAAGATTCCTACAAGGATGTGTTGAAAAACCATTGAAACACGGTGGTTTGCTTCTTACAAAGTTAGGCCAAATTAAATACATTTGGAGGCTACAAACCGCCTTAAAAGTCCATTCATGGCTACTGCGATCCAATCTGAAATGCAATTCGACCGGCGAGAACTCACCGACGAACAACTCCTGCAGCTGTACCGCGCCATTCTGTTTCCACGCATGATCGAGGAAAAGATGCTGATCCTGTTGCGCCAGGGGAAAATTTCCAAATGGTTTTCCGGCATTGGTCAGGAAGCGATCTCGGTAGGAGTAACGCAGGCCTTGCAACCCGAAGAATTCATTCTCCCGATGCACCGCAACCTTGGGGTTTTCACTGGGCGGGGCATTGAGTTGCACCGCTTGTTTGCCCAGTTTCAGGGCAAGGCCTCCGGGTTTACTTCCGGTCGCGACCGGAGTTTCCACTTTGGCAGTCCGGACCACCACATTGTGGGCATGATCTCGCACCTGGGCGCGCAACTTGGTGTGGCCGATGGCATTGCCCTGGCCAACAAGCTGAAAAAGAATGGCCAGGTCGTAGTGGCCTTTTCCGGCGATGGCGGTACTTCAGAAGGTGATTTTCACGAAGCCCTCAACGTGGCCGCGGTATGGGACTTGCCGGTGATTTTTGTGATTGAAAACAACGGTTACGGCTTGTCTACTCCCAGCAAAGAGCAGTTTCGTTGCCGCCAATTCATCGACAAAGGCATTGGCTACGGCATGCGTACCAAAAAGGTAGATGGCAACAACCTGTTGGAAGTGTACCACACCATTGAAGAGCTGTCGGAAAAGATCAAAACGAATCCTCGCCCGTACCTGTTGGAATGCATGACCTTCCGCATGCGGGGGCACGAAGAAGCTTCGGGTACCAAATACATTCCCAAAGAACTGTTTGAAACCTGGGCCAAGAAAGACCCGGTAGCCAATTTCGAGCAATACCTCAAATCAGAGGGTGCCCTCACCGAGGAGGTAGAAGCCGAAATGCGGGCCTCCATCAAAACGGCGATCAACGAAGGGCTCGACATTGCTTTTAATGAAGCGGCCATCGAGGCCGATACGCAGCAAGAATTATCCGATCTGTTTGTAACTGGTCCGGAACCCCAAGCACCCGCCACCAACGAAACCCGTGAAATGCGCCTTGTCGATGCGGTTTCCGATGGCTTGAAACAAGCCCTGCAACGGCACCCCGAATTGGTGGTGATGGGGCAAGACATTGCCGAATACGGCGGGGTGTTTAAAATCACCCAAGGCTTTTTAGAAGAATTCGGAGCGGACCGCATCCGCAACACGCCTTTGTGCGAATCGGCCATTGTGGGTGCCTCCTTGGGGCTTTCGATCCAGCAGCACAAAGCAGTGATGGAAATGCAGTTTGCCGATTTTGTTTCCTGTGGCTTCAATCAGATCGTCAACAATTTGGCCAAGGCAAATTGGCGCTGGGGGCAACGGGCCGATGTGGTCATCCGCATGCCTACCGGAGCCGGAGTAGGGGCAGGGCCTTTCCATTCGCAAAGCAACGAAGCCTGGTTTTTCCACACCCCTGGCCTCAAGATTCTGTATCCGGCCTTTCCGGCCGATGCCAAAGGGTTGCTCACGGCGGCCATTGCCGACCCCAATCCGGTGATGTTCTTTGAGCACAAAGCGCTCTACCGCAGCCTTTCGGGAGAAGTCCCTACCGATTACTACACCTTGCCCATGGATCAGGCAGCTGTTTTGCGGGAAGGGGAAAGTGTTTCCATTATCACCTACGGCATGGGGGTGCATTGGGCGCTAAAGTTGATCGAAAACCAACCTGAGCTGGATGCAGAGATCATCGACCTGCGTTCCTTAGCTCCTATTGACTGGGCCACCATCTTTGCTTCGGTGAAGAAAACCAGCAAGGCCATCATTTTGCATGAAGACACTTTGTTGGGCGGTATCGGAGCCGAAATTGCAGCCCGCATCGCTGACGATTGTTTCGAACACCTCGATGCCCCGGTGGTGCGTTCGGCCAGTTTGGATACTCCCGTACCATTTGCGGCCGCTCTGGAAGAAAACTTTTTGCCTCAAAAGCGCTTTGCCGATCAGTTGCAACGCCTTTTAGCCTATTGATGGACGACCGCTGCCGCCAAGGCGTGGCAGTTTTCCCGGCAATGCTGGTACAATTGGTTGGAATGCTTTTGCTTTCCTTCCCGTCCCTTTTAATTTGTACTCGATTTCGTTACCTTATCGAATCTTCGAGTATTTAATGCGCTTCATCAAACTTTTGATCGGTACTTTGTGTACCGCAATACGGGTTGCTACCTCGGCTTGCCGACATTTTCTGGTAGAAACTGGTGCTGCGGAAGATTGCCCTTCAGGTCCTGTTTCTTTTGGACAAGAAATGGCCTTGTTGCTTCGCACCAATTGCGGCCTTCCAGGATGCTATGTGTTGAGCAGCCCGGCCAAAGGATTATTTGTAGACGCAAACGATAACTTCGACTACCAGGTGGTGAAAGGTGAGGTGGACAATGGCAGCTTCAACAACGGCGTGGTTGTACAGAAAGACCTGCCGCCCATTGGCAACCTCTTAGACAGTGAATTGAATCGAATGGCTGAATGGCTAACCGCCGGAGCGCCCAACAACTGATGGATATGAAGAAATTGTGGTTTGGTATCGGGATAGTGGCACTTGGTTTTTTAATCGGGTGCAAATACGATAAAGAAGACGAGTTGTATCCCGTTCTGTGCGATCAGAGTGACATTACCTTCTCCAGAGATATAGAACCGATCATTGCCTCCAAGTGTGCTGTTCCTGGCTGCCACGTTACGGGTGGCACGGCCAATGGAAACTTTGAAGATTATTTAGGGCTAAACGCCAAAGTCGGCAACGGCAGTGTGCGAAGTCGGGTACTGGAAAGCCGGGATATGCCGCCTTCGGGGTCCATTACTCCCTGCGAATTAGAAACCATTCAATCCTGGTTAGACGCCGGAGCACCCAACAACTGATTGAATCGACCATGAAAAAACTTTGGATACTTCTGTGCACTGTCTTGTTGGCTGGTTGGGCAATGGGGCAAGAAGGGGAAGACGTCAAACCTACCTACGAAACCTTTAAAGATACCCGCATCGTGAACAGCCACAGCGTGGAAATGGAACACGTTGGGGAATTGAAACTCATCATTGGTCACCGTTTCGGGCAGATCAACCGGGGCTGGCGCGATCTTTTTGGCATCGATGCAGCCACCATGCGTTGGGGACTGGATTATGGCATCACTGATTACTTGTCGATTGGTTTCGGCCGCAGTTCCTTCCAAAAAAACTACGATGGCTACGCCAAAGTGCGCTTGTTGCACCAATCTTCGGGCGCTAGAAACATGCCCCTGTCGCTGGTGTATTTCACCGATGTGGCCCTCAACAGCAGCGAGTGGGCCGATCCCGACCGGGAAAATTTCTTTTCCTCGCGTTTGATCTACAGCCATCAACTGTTAATTGCTCGCAAAGTCAGTGATTTCTTTTCGGTTCAGCTGATGCCTACCTTGGTGCACCGTAACCTCATCACCGATTCGGAAGCGGAGAAAAACGATGTGTATAGCATGGGCGCGGCTACCCGCTTTCAGCTGACCAAATCAGTGGCCTTCAATGCTGAGTATTTCTACACGCTGGCCGATCAAATCAATACCGACATTTATCAAACTTCGATACTAAGTTTTGGCGTAAACATAGAAACCAATGGCCACCACTTTCAGCTACACGTGAGCAACGCACAGGGTATGGTGAACCGTTTCTATGTTGCCGAAACCACCGGCGACTTTTTCAACGGAGACATTCATTTGGGGTTCAACATTACACGTTCGTTCCAAATTCGGGGCAGGAAGTACAAGTAGACCTTCCTCAACGAGAGTTAGTTTGATTTGGAAAAGGCAAGCCGAAAGGTTTGCCTTTTTTGTTTTGAAATCCCCACCCGTTTGCCGAGCTTAGTCCCACCCAGTCGCCGGAGCCGAGAAGCCCGAAAAGAAGTTGCAATAAGCATGTAACATGCAATAGATATTGGATCGTAGTTGCAAACTACGATCAGCCTTCCGGGCACCACCACCATTTGCCAGCGCCAAAACCGCTCCTTACATTTAGCCACATGTATCGCGTCTATGTAGTAGAACTCTCCAAAAAGGTTTTTACAGAAAACCGCCGGTTTCGGGAAGCCAACCCGCAATTCAACGGAGTATTGGAATGTCTTTATGTGGGCATGACCAGCAAAACTCCGCAGGAGCGCTTCAAGCAGCACAAAGAAGGCTACCGGAATGCCCGTGGCCACAAACTCAGTTCCAACATTGTGCACCGTTACGGGCTCTATTTGAGGGGCAGTTTGTTCAACCACATCCCTCCGGTGCGCACCCGGGCAGAAGCCCTCCAAATGGAAAAAAAACTCGCGTTGGAGCTTCGCCGAAAGCGCTACGCGGTATGGTTCAATTGATTCCGGCCACAGGCGGTTAGGAGGGAATGTGCCTTGTCTGTTTCCTTGCACCCTTTTGGGATTACTATCGAAGGATTGTTTTTTATAATTTGTTTGTTAAGAATTTCAAAAAACCAACAACTAACTACGGAGTTGAGCGTCATAGTAGTGAACTAACCCATTGTCCAAAGCAGGTTTTGCGGGATTGGAAGGTAATCACTCTTGCCTGGTGGTTGTCCTCCATGGAGCTCTTATGCAGCGTGTGGCCTCAAAATTGCTTTCGTGATACTCATTATCTATCCACCAAAGTATGATTCATGTATTTATTGTTGAAGACAATAGTAGACACCTGATGACCCTTGAAGCCAAGGTGAAAAACCTGGGTTATGGTATTGCCGGCACCAGCACCAACAGCCGTGATGCACTGGCAGCTTTTGCCAAAACCAACACCGATGTGGTGTTGCTTGACATTCACCTTGAAGACGGGTTGAATGGCATTGATCTCGCGGTGAAAATGCGCGAAATCAATGAGGTGCCCATCATCTTTGTGACCGCTATGCAAGCCAGCTCTGTGGTGGAGCAAGCCATGCCCGTAGTGCCCTCCGGCTATTTGGTGAAACCCGTTCATCCCATGGAACTCAAGGCCAACATTGAATTGGCATTGGAGCAGCAAAAGCATTTGGTCGTAGCTACTCCCGACCAGCATTACCTCACCGTGCGGCTGGGCCAAAAGCTACGCAAGTTGCGGTTTGAAGACATTAGCCACCTCAAGGTAGAGAGCAAGAATTACGTCACCTTGGTGGACAAGCACCAAAAACAATTTCCGGTACGTGGATCGTTGAAAAAGCTGCTGGAAGGCGTGTTGCCGATGACTTTCCTGCGCACACATCACGGGCACGTCATCAACCTGGATTATGTGGATTACATCGACGAGACCACTCAATCGATGTACCTCTTAACCGGTGACGTGGTGCCGATTGGCCGTATTTTCAAGAAAGAAGTGTATACGCGGATGAACATCAATTGAGGCGGTAGGAGCCGCTTCTCTTTTTTGTTTGCCCTTATTCCTTTGCAGAAGGCAGGGGTGGGGGAGGTGGGTCAGCAAACGATCACCAAGGGTGGTTGGAAGTCGATTTCATTGATTCTTTTATCTTGTGACCAATTCACCTTAACCCGGAAGGTTTGCCTTCCATCAAATCCCTTATCTACCTAAAATTTGTATTATGAAAAGCTTGTTAACCACCCTCTGTTTCGCGTTCGCCTGCGTATTGTTTAGCTATGGTCAAGAGCAAGTTGTACTGGTCAACAAAACTGATTGTCCGCTCCGATTTCACATGGCAGAAACTTCCATTACTTCGCCTTGTACCTTTGTACAAAGCTACTTCGTAGTGGTGCCGGCCCAAACGGCCATGCCTCTAACGGTACTCAACCAAGGCGCTGAGTTTACACGTACAGGCATCGGCTTTGTGAACAACAACTGTGTAGGCATGAGTTTGTCAGCTCCGGCCAACAATTGTGTAAGTTGTCAAAGCCCTTGGTTTTTGAGCAGCTACTCGTTCACGCCTTACTGCAAAAACAAATGTTACGGCACGAACTTCAACCTGCAATGGTTTGATTGTAATATGAGCGGAAATGGAATAGCGCAAGTCGTAGTGTGGCAATAAGACCAACGCGCTTTGCAAAAGCAACAAAGAGGCATTCCATTCATTTGGGTGCCTCTTTTTTTGTGGCATTACGAGGTGAATGCAGGAGCTACTGTAGTCTTTTACTGCTTCAATAGTGGCAAGTTACGCCTGCTTGAAGCGGATTTTCCCAAAAGTAGGGACCTAAGGGGCCAGCATGTAGAGGTCCTGAACCGGACGGGCAGAACCGTGAGCCGCATAAAGCTTGCCTTGATAAACCTCCAGGTCTTCAACTTTAGTGTTGAGGCCAAAGGCAATGCCGCGCCAGGAGGTGCCGTTCCAGCGACCCACGTTAGAGGTATTGATGCCGCCCAGCGTTTGAAACCTGCCTCCTACCAGCAACTCGTTGGCATACGTTTTCAAAGTAAATACGGCACCATCGGGAATACCGTCACCCAAAGCAGACCAAGAACTGCCGTTCCAAACCGCCACGCTGTGGCAAATTAAAGTACCCGCGCGGTTGAAGGTACCACCTGCCACCAGTTTTCCTTCGTAGAGGGCCAGGTCGTATACCGCTCCGTTCAACCCTTCGTCTAAGGCTTCCCAATCGGAGCCGTTCCAACGGGCAATATGGTTTACCGTGGTACTGCCCGAGCGTTGAAAATGGCCGGCCGCGAAGAGCTCTCCATTGATCATTTGTAGCGCTTGGATTCTTGCATCGAAGCCACTGCCCATCTGCACCCATTGGCCGCCCACTTGCTGCAGGACAAATGGCGCTTCGTTGGTTGCAATTACCGGGATGCCGTTGAGAAACGCCATGTCATAAACCAGCGTGTTCATGCCGGGGCGTGATACAAAATCGGTCCAGGTATTGTCTTCTGGGTTGTAGCGCAACACGCCCACGCCTGCATTGGAGTTGGCATTGGGATAAAAGGCCCCCATGCCAAAAAGGCTTCCGTTCAGTACTCGAAAGCGCTCGAAGCTCCGAAAAGTAAGGGTAGTAAGTGGAAAACTTGGATGGGTGGTGACCGAAACACCATCATAATGGGCAGAGTAGGTGTAGGTATTCGTACCCACGTCAGGCCGGCTGTAGCTCATGATCAGTTGATCGTTGAACACGGCCAAACTTCGGGTAAAGCTGTTAGGGTCTTCGACCACCACTTCCCATTGTGTACCCGAAACAGGCTGCTCTTCTGCGTTTACAACCGCAGGAGTGGGCTGGCAAATTTCATCTGCCTCATCTTTTCGGCAACTGGTTGGCAGTAGGAGGAGGATAAAACAGAGAGGGAGGAGATTGGCAATGCGAAACATGATGTTGGTTGGTTATAGGGTGATGGTGGACAATCAACCGCTTGAATGAAGGTAATGAATTGATGGCTACGGTTGGGGATGCCCATGGATTTTGTAGTAGTTGGATGCACCGGATAGGGGATACCGACGAACGGAAAAGTGTTGCCTGCGCCACGGAAGATGTTGCCGAAAGCTTGGATGGCTACCAGTGGTGCCTCAGTTCTACCTCCTACTCTAATTTGGATGCAGATTGCAACTAACCCCTGCCATCCATTACTCCAACCGAGCCCCACCCGGTCGTAGAGCATCCCACTACCAGTCGCCGAGCGTAACCCACCCGGTCGCCGAGCATCCCACTACCAGTCGCCGAACGGACTGTGTCAGC